>Magnolia_p2__coassemble_4542_pt1 | contig 4846 bp, 7 predicted proteins | sample Magnolia_p2__metabat2_low_PE_008 | metagenome-assembled genome bin Magnolia_p2 | reverse complement strand
AAAATTAAGGCAAATCTTGAATTTCATAAAAGTTCAGACGACTTCATAAAATAAAAATTGAAATGAAACGACTCGTTATCATAGGTGCCACTTCGGGCATAGGTTTGGAAGTGGCTAAATGCTATTTACAAAAAGGCTGGAAGTTGGGGCTGGCCGGACGCAGAACCGCTGCGTTAAACGAAATTCGCCAACGCTCGCCCGAACTAATCGAGATTCAGACGCTCGATGTGACACACGACGATGCTCCCGCGCGGTTGAACGATTTGATTCATCGGTTGGGCGGTATGGATGTGTTTTTGCTCAGTTCAGGCATTGGTTTTCAGAATCCGGCCCTCGACCCAACGATAGAGTTGAACACAGCGCGAACGAACGTTGAAGGTTTTACGCGCATGGTCGACGCTGCCTTTCATTATTTTGCGCAAAATGGTGGGGGGCACTTAGCCGTAATCAGTTCGATAGCCGGCACGAAAGGCCTCGGTGTGGCACCCGCCTATTCAGCAACCAAACGCTTTCAGAACACCTACATTGACGCGCTCGAACAACTGTCGCATTTACAAAAACTCCACATTCACTTCACCGATATCCGTCCCGGTTTCGTAGCCACGGCTCTGTTGGGCGACGGAAAACCGTATCCCATGCTCATGCGTCCCGACACTGTGGCGCAGCACATTGTCCGAGCCCTTGAACGCCGTCGGCGCGTAGTGGTCATCGACGCGCGCTACCGTGTGCTGGTAGGCTTTTGGCGCCTTATTCCCCGCTGGCTTTGGAAAAGGTTGCCAATTAAGATGTGAGGCAATAGGGGCGTTTGAACAGAGTTTTCAAATGAAGAAGGAAGACAGAAAAATATAAGGTGAATATTTCACGTGAAATATTCACCTTATAGAAAATATAGTTACCTTTGCAGGAAACGAGACATCTACTTACCAGTAAACAGTAAGTTAACATTAAACAGATTCATTATGATACTCCGCCTGATTTTGAAGAACTTTCTTTCGTTTGATGACGAAGCTCAATTCGATATGTTTCCAAACTTGAAACGTACGCAGTTGGCCAACCATGTGTATACAGGTCTTTGTGATGTACCTCTGCTCAAACAGGCAGCTATTTATGGGTCGAATGGTGCGGGAAAGTCCAACGTGGTTAAAGCGATGGAATTTCTGCGCGCTTTTGCATTGGACAAAGATTTTGCCAAAAACTTGGAACTTGGCAAGTTCTATTATCTGCTCAAGGCGGATGCAGGCAAAGAGCCTATTTCATTGGCGGTGGAATTTGAATTACAGAACCGTTTCTTCTTTTACGAAGTGGAAATGACAGAAGCCTTTGTTGCTAAGGAAGGCCTGTATGAGTCGTTTCCCAAAGAAGGAAAGTTAGATTTGATTTACGAACGCAAGCAGCAGGAGGTGGAATTTGCACAAGTAGCAGATGATGCCATAGTGGAAGCTACCCGAAAAATGTTGGAAAAAAATCCGCTCGCCTCACTCATGGCACTGAACCGAGAGTTTCCGATTATAGCAGATACCCGTTGTGCATTGGCTTCGCAATGGTTCAGTGGACAACTGGAAATCATTGGTGTACATACTTTTCTGCCGACCTTGATTGATTTGCTGCGTGATAACCAGCCCATGATGGAATTTGTCCGTCAGTTAGTCAGCAGTTTGGAGGTGGGTGTCAACGACATGACGTTGCAGGAAACGGATTTCGACAGTTGGGCGAAACAGCACATCGCCATTGCCCAAAATCTGGCGGGCGATTTAGATAAGGTGAAATCACTTTCGCTGAATGCCAATACCACCCCGGTACTGTCAATCAACATAGAAAACGGTGTGCGCAAAGTTTATCAACTGATATTCGATAATATCGGTAAGGGGGGATTTGTGGGTAGTCTGGACACCAGTATGCAATCGGACGGAACGCTGCGTGCCTTGACGCTGCTCCCGGCACTCTACTATGCTTGCAAGCAAGGCAAGACGGTGGTGGTGGACGAAATAAACTGTTGCCTGAGTCCTACGATGGTCAAGGGCATTGTGGAATACTTTGCAAAAACTGCAGATACCAACGGCCAGCTCATTTTTACCACCCACGACAACCAGCTGCTTGATGAACGCGACATTCTTCGTTCGGATGAAATTTGGTTTGTGGATAAGCGTGAAGGGGCTTCGGTGCTTTACTCGCACAATGATTTCAAGGAGCATCACACCATTTCTCCTTTCCGGGGTTACAACGAAGGACGTTATGGAGCCATACGGTTTGTTAATTTGCTGAAGGATTATGCCAACTGATCGAAAACTCACTTACGGAAGAAGGACATAGAATCTGGAACTTCAACCTCAGTCAACCTTGGTAGCCGAAGAGCAGATGCAGCCGAGTGAAGCCGTAGCGGTTACTGTTCGTACATTAAAAGGGTATGAAAAGACAGATGGCATGCTATCATATAGCATTGTCTGTGTCATCTCAGGTGGTGAACGTAAAGAAAAAGATTTTTTGCGTGAACTGATTCGTCAAAAGGAACTCCATTCATTGAGAGTGGCCTTTGTTTCTAAGGAGGGACAAGGCTTGCAACCTTACCAGATGCAAGCGATATGGTCAGCTATTCAGCAGTCGGGAGAAGTTTCCCTTACCAACCAGCATTATCAGCTGGATGAGATGGATAAGGTATTTCTGCTGAGTGATGTGGACGAGTTCTACGACCAGTTTGTCAAAATTGATTGTGTAGCAGGTAATCAGCAAGCAGGGCAATGGATTATCAGTAATCCCTGCTTTGAAGTATGGCTGTACTACTGCTTTAAGAATGAACCAGAAACCGATTTGGCAAGTCTTAAAACATTCGATTTAGCCAAGCGGAGTCAGGAGATGAAACATTTGGGAAATTTGTTGGTTCCCGGTGGGCTGAATCCATTGCGGGCATTCGAACAAATGGCTGAAGGCATAGCACACAGCCGGGAACATTATGCTGAAGACGAACAGTCCATTCCTATTTTGTATGCTACACAGATGCACGAAATGGCTCAGTATCTTATCGACATGATGAACCGTACTGCCAATGAATACAATGAGTTTATTCAAAGGAAACAGGCATGGCGTGAACAGATGAAAAAGTGAGGTGCTTATCCTCACTCTATTGACAATAAGAGCTAAACAGCAAAATCATGTTTTTTTCCGGACAGGCTGTTTAGCTCTTATTTTCATTTATTTTTTACGCACATCAAAAGCCTTGACAGCCCATACGGACAGTACGAAGGGAGCTGTGAGCGTGATGAGGCCGGTGTGCATACCCAACCATTGCAAGCCTACGGATAAGGCTATGGCGCAGGTGGCTTTCAGGAAAGCAGCGCGGCTCTTTTCGCCTAATGCGATGGCACAGAGTACGCCGTTGTAGCCCATAAGGCCGGCATTGATTGAAGCATTTTCGATACAGAAACATCCAGACAAGGCAATGGAAAGCAGGGCTCCCCAAAGGGCGTAGAGGGCCGATGTGCGAGAATGAAGGGTAAGCGCAAGGAGGAAAATAAGTCCCGTTGGGAGGTGCTCCATAAACATGACCTGACCAAGGCTGTGGCAGAGGCTTGGCAGCAGTTGGAGTGGGGCTGTGGTTGACAGCGATTCGGCTGTGGGTTGCAAACAGCTTGGCAGAAAGGTATGGCAAAGAGCCAGTAATATCCATACAGCCAAAATGAACGGGGCGGTGTAGCCTGCTAATTTATGCTGGAGGCTGAACAAGTGGGTGATTACTGTCGACAGTACGGAGGCGGCTATCATCAGGCATACAGCCATGAAACCGGGTTGCAGAAACAAAGCGGCTGCCAAACCAACGAGTAGCCCGTTGAAGCCGAAAAGGCCGTTGCGTATGGCTTCTTTGGAATAGCCGAAGGCACAGGCCGACAGCGTGCTGACTGCTAATCCGCCTAAAGCCCATAGCCCCATCTGCCACGAACAGAGGCAGATGCCTGCTAACATTAGCCAGCCGGAGAGCGCATTGTTTTGCAGCATGACCTGACCTATGCCGCGACCTGACACTTGATAGGCTGTTTGAAGAAAGTTTGGTTTCATGATTTGTATAGGCTATTTGGCATTGTCAATCTGTAGTTTACTTTGTTTTACAAAGGTACATATTTGCAAGTCAATTCGCAAAGCAAAATGATGCCGAAACTCACGCTCTTAGGCTTCTACTCATTCAAGGTGCGTATGACCCTACACGGATTGCCTACAGCCAGTGAGTTGGTCGGAATGTTCTTTGTGACTACACTGCCGGCACCAATTACACAATTATCGCCAATCGTTACACCAGGCAGTACGCATACTTGTGCGCCAATCCATACGTTATTGCCAATGGTTATCGGTTTAGCATACTCCAGACCTTGGTTGCGCAGGTTTACGTCGAAGGGATGTCCGGCCGTGTAGAAACCACAATTTGGAGCAATGAACACATTGTTGCCAAAGGTTACCGGCGCAGCGTCGAGAATGACGCAGTTGACGTTGCAGTAAAAGTTTTCGCCAATATGAATGTTGTAACCATAGTCGCAGTAGAATGGTTGTTCAATCAGAAACTCCTGCTTGGTGCTGCCAAACAGCGTGCGGATAATGGCTAGCGTTCGTCGGTTTGTGAAGGCAGCAGGAGGTTGTAACGGTGGCAAATGTCTTTGCAGCGAGTGCGTTCGGCAATTAGTTTTTCGTCGTGGTTGGCGTCGTATAATACTTCCATTTGAAGAAAAATACAGTAAATAAAGCGGTGAAAAAGTACTTTACACTTTGAAGTCGCCTAAACTTTTCTGACGAAGATTTGATTTGGAGATCTATCTCTTCTAAATTCAATCTTCACCTTTCTTTTTGGCCGTTTTTTGACCTTTCA
>Magnolia_p2__coassemble_4125_pt1 | contig 5357 bp, 4 predicted proteins | sample Magnolia_p2__metabat2_low_PE_008 | metagenome-assembled genome bin Magnolia_p2 | reverse complement strand
TTACAATCGTAGCCTTTTCTAAAAAAATCGTACGCTGTATGTTTCTTTAATTTGGCAGGAAATAGCTGCGTTCTTTGACATTGTGTTACCCCCCAAAAAAGTTTGACAGGTAGGCCTGTCCGAAACGCGCCTGCATAGATAAGTACTACTGCCCGCTTCTTCGGCTTTTCCACGACCTGGGCCCGATGGATAAAGCGCATGCCGAGTTTTCTTGACCTACGAAAGTAGCCGCGAAGCAATCAGAAGAAATAGCATATTTGCATAAAATACGATTCAAGAGCGCATTAAATGCATAAACAAAGGGTATAATTACGGATTTAGTGTATATTTGCACTCAAAAAAAATAGAATAACACACTACAAAAACTAACAGACAGCAATGCATACACCCGTTAAACTCCCTTCACCCTTCGTAGCGCTTATCCCCGTAGTGGTATTGGTTACGATGTTGTTTTTCACCATCCGTACCTTTGGAAGCGATGCCCTAAGCGGAGGCAGTCAAATATCGCTGCTGGTCACCACGGCCGTTTGCGTACTCGTGGGCATGGTCTATTGCCGCATACCCTGGCAGGATTACGAGCAGGCCATTACGCGCAACATTACCGGTGTGGCCACTTCCATCATTATTTTACTTATTATCGGAGCGCTGAGTGGTGCCTGGATGGTGAGTGGTGTGGTACCTACGCTTATTTATTACGGCATGCACATTATTCATCCCGACTTTTTCCTTACTTCGGCCTGCATTATCTGCACGCTGGTGTCGCTCATGACGGGTAGTTCGTGGACCACCATTGCTACCATTGGCATTGCGCTCATGGGCATCGGCAAGGCTCAGGGCTTTCACGAAGGATGGATAGCCGGAGCCATTATCTCGGGAGCCTATTTTGGCGACAAAGTTTCGCCTTTGTCCGAAACTACGATTCTGGCCGCCTCTGTAACTGATACCCCTTTATTTAAGCACATTCGTTACATGATGCTGACCACCGTACCAGCCATGGTGTTGGCCTTGATACTCTTCACGCTGTTGGGCTTGAGCAATGACTCGGCGCCGACCACGCATATCCAGGAATTTACCGCCCAACTTAACGAACGTTTCACCATCACACCCTGGCTGCTGGTTGTACCCATTGTCACCGGAATCCTCATTGCCCGAAAGGTACCCTCCATCATTACCCTCACCCTGTCAACCGCTATAGCCTGCATCGGTGCCTTGCTGTTTCAGCCCGATGTGTTGCGCGAAATTGGCGGTGAAGACAACCTGTTCAAAGGGGTGATGATGAGTTGCTACGGATCGACTAATCTGCAAACTTCACATCCGGCTCTTACCGAACTGGTGGCTACGCGTGGTATGGAGGGCATGCTTCACACGGTGTGGCTCATTCTTTGCGCCATGTGTTTTGGCGGAGCCATGACGGCAAGCCGTATGCTCGAAAGTTTGATGGCGGTGTTTGTCAAATTTATGCGCACTCGGTTACGTTTGGTTAGTTCAACGGTCTGCTCGGGGCTGTTCATGAATTTGGTAACAGCCGACCAATACATCAGCATCATCCTTACTGGCAGCATGTTTGGCGATGCTTACCGTCGGGGAGGTTATGAGAGCCGCCTGTTGAGCCGCACTACCGAGGATGCCGTAACCGTTACCTCGCCCCTTATCCCATGGAACAGTTGCGGAATGACACAGGCCACTATCCTCAACGTGGCAACACTTACCTACCTTCCTTTCTGTTTCTTCAACCTGCTCAGTCCTATTATGAGTATGGTGGCAGCAGCTATCGGCTATAAAATAGTCCATCGCCCTGCTCAGACAAATCCGGTGTGTGCCAATTAGGACGCTTATCTATAAGTAGTCGTCCCTTAAAAAGCCCATTTTTGCAAGATATTGTTTAACACACAGTATCTCGCAAAAATGGGCTTTTAAGGGACGACTAAGTATTTGAATCAAGGGGTATACGCTTAGGTTTCTGTCGAGCATAACGATTTCTCCTTATATATTATAATATGTGGCATCCACATCGCAGAAACAGCAGATGATAACGTCGCCGTCGAAGTCGCTCTCACGGATAATCTTCAACGCAATCTGTGCAGCTTCAGCCTTTGGATAACCATACACACCTGTACTGATGCAAGGGAAAGCAATGCTCTTGATGCCCTTTTCCTTCGCGATGGCAAGCGCAGTTTCATAGCATGAAGCCAACAACTGGGCCTCGTTATCATTACCATAGTGAACAGGTCCGACAGTATGAATCACATACTTACATGGCAAGTTATAAGCACCAGTAATCTTACTCTGACCTGTCTCGCAACCGCCAAGTGTCATGCACTCCTTCAAAAGTTCACGACCGGCAGCACGATGGATAGCACCATCAACACCGCCACCGCCCAACAACGAGCGGTTAGCAGCATTGACTATAGCGTCAACCGACAGTTTAGTTATGTCACCAACGATGAGTTTTATCTGTTTCATACCGATTACTACTATAGGTTGTAATACTTGGAGTTAATCATTTTATATTTCCTTTATTCCTATCTGTTTGAAGTAATTATAGGTGCTATTGTAAAACTCGCATTTACGGGTATGATCCTCATTGTTACCTTCTGGAACATAGATTACCATGCCACGTCGAGCGCGTGTGAGTATTACTCTATATGCATTTATCTGGTAGCGTCGGATTTCATCCTTGTTGATGTTCATCCATTTGCTACCACGGAACTGGAATTGCTTCCATCCATTGGCTGAATAACGTAAGTCTGCATCCCATGCAACTACAGCCCAATCAATCTCAAGACCTTGTACTTGGAATTCTGTTGCAACATCCTCCATATAGTATGAAGAGTTGACATTTGTTTTGTCTCCCAAAAACCAAGGGATAACTTCCGTCTCTGACGAGTTGGCTGGTAGAAGAACAAGTGCATCAGGCTTTAGACGTTGACCTTTGGATGAAGCAAGGGCACCATATCGTTCGTTAGGACGAGCATTTTGCTTTACCCATTGCTTTGCCTTCTTCAAGTCTCTGGTCAAGCGGATTGGATAGCGGTCAAGTTTCTTCAGGATGGATTGTGCCGTATCAACCTTCATGCTAAGTATTGAATTAACAAGTTCCGCAAGGTTCTCTGCTCGGATTGAACGAAGGTCTGTACTGAGGTGCAAATGGTCGAGGTAGTTTATCTTCAAACCTTTTGCTTCCTTTGCAACCTCTGCATCGTTGAGAATGTCCGAAGGGGCATAAGTCTGCCAGTTCGGGAAGTGCTTTATCGATCGAATCCATTCTGCAGTACCTGCTTCGCCATGGTTTATGTCTTGTCCATTACCGATAAGACAGATGTAAACTGCCCAATCTGGATGACGATCCATACATGAAATCAAGAAACGAGGTTCAGACCATTCTGGGAAATTTGACAGATGCTTCTCCTTCTTGCGGACATAGGACGCATTCTCTTTTGCTTCCCATGCTCGCTGAGCTTCGTCATAAATTGAAACATGATCGTATGGAATATAGAACTCACCTTCACCTTTATATTGGTAATTGACATCCTTGATGAACGAAACTTCTTCTCCTTTACCGGACACAAGAATACCTTTCAGATATTCCTTGCGCCAGTTTGGAACCGGCTGAATGAATTGCTTGATACGAGAGCGAATGTCGGTCATGCTGACCTTATTTGCTTTCTTATAGAGTTTCTTCTCATTCTTATCGTCAATTTTAGCAAGTTCTTGTTCAAGTTTTACTTTACTTCTGTCACGAGCATCACGAGCAAGCGCCTCCTGCAAGACCATTACTAACGGGCGGTTTCCGGAAAGATAAACAGAGCGATTGCTATGCTCTTCGTTTTGGTGAAGAGTTGCAACAGAAAGTCCGATGAGCGTTTTACCCGCACCAGGCACACCTGTCACCATACAAAGGTATTTTTCGTTTCGAGCCTTTGCTTGATTGATAAGGTTGATGAGGGTGTCTGTTGTACGTATCAGGTCTTCGCCCCTTGCATCACTTCGGTTTATATCCTCTACTTTGTGGTTGGCATACAACTTGCGAGCAGCTTCAACGATGTTAGAGGTTGGACAATATGGACTATGTAACCAATTGTCAGCATCAACCTTAACCTTGTTTGCATACTCGGAAGTCAAAACTTTCTTGAACACTTCTGATATCGTTGTATCGCATACAGACATCAATCCAAAGATATTCTCGTTTGTGGTTGGTCGCATTACTCTCGCAATTGGCACATCTGCACTTGGTACTACCCACATTGGCGCAATTGGCAAGTCATAACTTTCAAAGTGGAAATTTTTGAGGTCTGTAACGTATTGCAACAGTTGCTCCTTATCGGCATTGATATCCCGTGTGTCACCAGTCTTGAACTCAAGCACAAAAAGAACTCCTCGGAGTCCAATTACACAATCTATTCTTCCGTCAACACGAGGTATTGTGTATTCGAATGCCACGAAACCATCCTCCACCTTGTATTCATTCAAGGCAATTTTAAGAGTAGAGATTTCTTCCTTCCAAGATGCAATAGTAGTACGTTTTGAATCAAACGCATTTGTCTGAGTCAAAATACCGATGATGGCATTCTCATCTGTTGAGAAGAAATCCTTTATGGTTGTAGCGTATTGGTATGGATTCATAAGTGTTATGCAGTCTTAAACATTTACGATAGTATTGCCTCAAGTTCCAGAGATTGCGGACGTTCGATATCCATGCACTCCTTCTCGCCCGCAACTAGATTCTGATAGATATTGCTGCAACGCTCAGCCTCGCTACATGTTGCAACAATGGCAAGCTGTATTTGAACTTGGTTTAGCGATATCTTATTCATGTCAATAGTCTGCTTGATTATTATTCTTTAATCACAGGATCAGACACTGCTTCGAAACGAACAAGATCGCTGAGGTCAACGTTTAGGAGTTTAGCTATTGTCATCATCTCAAGGGATGGTTAACATGCGTTAGTACACCATTTGATCACAGTTGCAGGATCCTTTCCTAACTGCTCTGCGAGCCGCTTGTTAGTCTTGCAATTATCAACTAAAGCCGTCATAATCCGATTGAGTTTTCTGTCCATACGACAACTATTTGATAACATCTACGCTACAAAAATACTAAAATCCCTAGAGACAATTGACGAATACGCAATAAAAAAGATATTTATCTACTATTTTTTGTATTAACATACAAATCCATGTTTTTATCGATTTTTCGGACCCCGAATAGAGCCAGGAATAAAGCAAAATGCATACACACCTCTTCGTATCGAGTGCTTACGAAGTGGCATGTACTTCGGTCAAATGAATCAATGATCAAAAGTCCTGTATGTCTTGAAAAAGTCCTTTGCATGAATAAGCGTATTCATCCCATCTACC
>Magnolia_p2__coassemble_2897_pt1 | contig 7719 bp, 7 predicted proteins | sample Magnolia_p2__metabat2_low_PE_008 | metagenome-assembled genome bin Magnolia_p2 | reverse complement strand
TTAGAAGAGATAAATCTCCCAATCAAATCTTCGTCAGAAAAGTTTAGACGACTTCTACACCTCCAAACCGCTCAATGCACACTATGGTGCCACACTTACGCTGGAGAAACGGCAGTTGAAGTCGGCTTTAAAAAAAGTTGTAAATTGCTTGCTATGCAGCAAGCCTTTGATTATTAAGTAGGTGTTCATAAATTATTTTATAAAAATCTACTGAAGTATTTTAAGAACCACTCTTAACTAATAATTTATTTACAACGAAATGGAACAAGTAAAGAAAACCCCGGAAAATGGCATGGCGTCTTTGCCCCTCGGACTTTGTGAACTTATGTCGGCCCGCATAGCGCATTTCAGCAAACAGGGCCGTCAAAAAACGGCAGACAACTATGCGTGTGCGCTAAGGCATTTTCAGCTTTTCAAAAACGGAGAAGACGTGGCATTGGCCGATGTGTCGGTGAGCGAGATGAAGGATTTTCAGCAGTATCTTATAAGTAAAGGTTTGAAAATGAACACCGTGTCGCTTTACAACAGGGTACTTCGGGCAGCCTATCATTATGCCCTCGATGCCGAAATCATCAGTATGGACAAACGTCCCTTTCGCAAGTCGTTTACCGGTCGTGAAAAAACGCGTAAGCGAGCCGTTGAAAGCGACATCATCAAGCGTTTAACGAAGCTTCGGCTGTCAAGCAATTCGTGGTTATCCTTTTCGCGCGATTTATTTCTTTTCAGCATTTACATGCAGGGCATGCCGTTTGTCGACATGGCCCATCTCCGAAAGGAGCAAGTGAAGAATGGTTGGGTACTCTATCAGCGTCGCAAAACGAATCGTCAGTTGCGGGTAAAGATTCAGCCCGAGGCACAGGCAATAATCGACCGTTACCACTCCGACACCTCATTAAGTCCGTATGTATTTCCCATTGTTTACGATCATTCGAATCAGAAAATTCGCGAATACATGAGTGCGCTTCGCGTTTACAACCGTCATCTTAGCCTTTTGTCCACTCAGCTTGGTTTAGACGAGCCCTTGAGTTCGTATGTAGCGCGTCATACCTGGGCTTCGTTAGCTCGTCAGTGTGGAGTAAGCGACACCGTGATATGCGAGGCAATGGGTCATAGTCATGTAGGTATAACCACCATCTATCTGGCTTCGTTAGACACCGGTTTGGTTGCCCGTGCCAATAAGCATGTCATTGCTTTTCTTACCAAACAACAGCCTCCTGAGGATAATATGGATTTTATAGAGACTCGCATTTGAAAACTCCTTAATCTTTAGTTTATGGGTTTTCAAATGCGGGGTAGCGCAGCTCCCCTTGACTTTCCATGCACATCTATAAATACAACGATAGTAAAAGAGGTATATATAAGATGTATTGGTATTTCCGAAGCCGCTAAATCTTTAGTTTAGCGGTAGTTCACTTCTGAATATTGAATTCTCACTGAATAATTGTAAAAAACTTCTTAGTCCTTCTCTTTGAGCCCCCAAAGAGGAGGGCTAAATACTTTATGCATCGTAGTGGGTAAAATCCGATGTTTTTTTGCTTTGTTCTTGCATTTTTGCTCGCTTTCCTATACCTTTGTTCTTGCTAAATTAGGTTGGGGCAGAGTAATGGCCTTGTTACTTAAAGGGTTGACAGGGGGGCGACCTTTCTTTGGCGAAAGAAACAATTAAAGTAGATTTGTTATGAAAAAAATCATGTTGATGATGTTGGCGGCTGTATTTGCCGTGGCTGCAAGCGCACAAATTAAAAAACAATATTATTGCGAGGTAAAGGCGGTGGATAATGGACTGAATGATGCGCAGAATGTGGTGATCGACTTTGGTAATAAACCCGTTTATCAGGCTTGGAAAAAACTGACTGTCATTCACGTGCTGGTGGATGATCAGGGTAAATGGCTTGGATTGAATAGCATGGTGGATGCTGCTAACTTCCTGGCTGATAAAGGCTGGAAACTGACGCAAACGTATAGCTCGGTGCATGAATCGAAAACAATTCTGCATTGGGTGTTTTGCAAAGAAGCAGATAGCCCGGAAGAGGCTATCAAGGGGATTATGACACGAAGGGAGTATAAAAAACTGATGAAAAATAAGGAGACTGCTCATTAGCTGCGAGATACCTATCGGCATACGTTGCACTTTGGTTGATGAACCGTTATCAGCAGGTCTTGAATTTGAATTATACAAGAACAGCAATAAACAAAAAACAGCGACGAATCGTAACGTATGAATATGATTCGGGTATACGTTGCACTTTGGTTAATGAACCGTTATTAGCAGGTCTTGAATTTGAATTATACAAAAACAGCAATAAACATAAAAACAGCGACGAACCATAACGTATGAATATGGTTCGTCGCTGTTTTTTTGGCTATTTGGGGCAGTGGCCTTAATGATGCTTGCCGGCACATTCCGGACAATAGCCCACCAGCACATAGTTGGCAGAGGTGAGTTCGAAACCTTTAGGAAGGGGGACGCTGGGGACGGGGAGTCCACGCAAACAAAAGGTTTTGCCGCAGCGTTGACAGCGGAAGTGCGTGTGTAAGTCGTCAAGACCGCAGTGCTCGTCCTCGCCACAGTGGCATTGGGGAGGACAGAGTGCATACTTTAATTGTCCGCTGCCGTCCTCAATGCCATGAATCAGATGGTGAGAGAGAAAAAGCGTAAGGGTGCGGAATATGCTGGATTTGTCGACCGTACCGAGTCGTGCTTCCAAGTCGGTGAGCGAAAGGGCACACTCTGCCTTTTGCAAGGCATCCAACACTAACAGGCGTACGGCTGTCGGTTTGATGTTGCGTTGTTCTAATATTGTGTTATCCATGTGGGTGAACTTTTTATACAGAAGTAAGTACGGGCGAGTTTGCTAAATGAGCATACGCAGTAGGTATACGCAACATTCCAATAAAAAATGAAATGCGCGGAATGAATCAGCTGCGTTTCCGAATGAAATAGGTGTTGGCCACACACCACAGTGCCACGCCCGTATCTGCCAGTACCGCCGCCCAAAGTCCGGTGAGGCCAAGGGCACCTGTAAGAATGACTGCTAATTTGACACCTAAGGCTAAGGTGATGTTTAACTTAACAATGCGGCGGGTGGTGCGGCTAATGGCAATGGCGTGAACCACGCCCATGGGGTCGGCATTCTGTACGACGACGTCGGCCGTTTCAATGGCCGCATCCGTGCCGCCACCCATGGCAAATGCCACGTCGCCCGTGGCCAGTACGGGCGCATCGTTGATGCCGTCGCCCACAAAGGCCACACCGCCTTGCGGAAAGCGTTGTTTCAGTTTGCACAGCTCTTCGGCTTTATCGGCAGGGAGCAGATTGCCGACCGATTCGTCCATGTGGAGCTGGCGTGCCATGGCAGCAGTGGTTTCGCTGCTGTCGCCCGAGAGCAGGGTGGTGATGCGAATGCCCATTTGCTTGAGCAAACGGATGGTTTCGGCTGCAGTGGGGCGCGGTTGGTCGGCAAGGCGCAGGGTGGCAGTGTAGGTGCCGTCGATGGCACACAGCACAGCTGTGGTACCCACGGTTGATACGGTTGAGGCTGTCAGTGCAATGCCTTGCTGCTGTAACCATTCGGCTTTGCCCACACAGATGCGATGGCCGTTTACCTCGCCACAGAGTCCGCCGCCGGGTGTTTCGCTCACGTTGTCGGCCTGCGGCAGCGCATCCTTTCCGGCAGCACTGACCAGGGCTTTGGCCAGCGGGTGCGTGCTGAATCGTTCGACGGCAGCCACCATGCGCAGCAATTCGGAGTCGGAAAGCGTGTGTGTTGCGTTGGCATTCCGTTCGATGGCTGTGAGTGCAAACTGGCCCGTGGTGAGTGTGCCCGTTTTGTCGAAGGCCACTGCTTGCAAGCGGCTTACGGCATCGAGGTAGTTACCGCCCTTGAACAGCAGGCCGAAGCGCGATGCTACGCCAATGCCACGATAGTAGCTGAGGGGAACGCTGACTACCAGGGCGCACGGACACGATACAACCAGGAATACCAGGGCGCGGTAAGTCCATACGCTCCATGCCTGACCCGCTAACAGGGGCGGTAGCACAGCCATGAGTAATGCCAGCAGGGTGACGGCGGGAGTGTAGATGCGTGCAAAGCGGCGGATAAAGGTTTCGGCCGGCGACTTGCGGGCTGCTGCTTCGTCGACCATGCGGAGTATGCGCTGAAGGGCGTTGTCGGCAAATGGGCGCAGGGTGCGGAGTTGCACGGCGCGTCCCACGGCAATCATGCCGGCCGAAATTTCCTGCCCTTTGGTAAATGAGCGCGGCAGGGGTTCGCCCGTGAGTGCAGCCGTGTCGAATTCAGCTGTATCGTTCATCAGTTCACCGTCGAGGGGTACTCTTTCGCCGGGCAGCACCTCGATGACTGATTGGGTGGCGATGAGTTCAGGGTTAGTTTGTTGCCGGGTTCCGTCGGGCTGAATCAGTGTGGCCGCTTCGGGGCGCATACTGACGAGGGCGCGAATGTCGGCGCGTGCGCGCTTAACGGCGCGTTCCTGAAAAAACTCGCCGACGGCATAGAACAACATAACACCCACGGCTTCGGGGTATTCGCCAATGGCAAAGGCCCCGATTGAAGCCAGCAGCATCAGCGTAAATTCGTTGGCCCAGGCCCCGTGGCGCATTTCGCTCCAGGCGGACCGCATGACGGGCAGGCTTACCGGCAAATAGGCTAAAACGAAAAGTAGCAAGGACAGCCGGTTGTCCGTTCGGACAATCAGACCTGCAACGAGCAACAGGGCCGAAACAATCATGGGCAGGCAGGCACGCCATAGCGGCCCTTCGGCATGGCTGTGTGCGTGATGGCAGCAACAACCGCAGCCACCATCTGCTGCGTGGTCGTGTGCGTGATGGTGTGCATGGCTGTGTTCGTGGTCATGGTCGTTTCCCTGATTATGTGCATGGTCGTGGTTGTGATGATGCGTGTGCGCTGGGTGAGATGAGTGGTTCATAACTTTTAAATGGCTATGTCTGTATGTGTAGTTTTAAATTTACGAGCAAAGTTACGAACTTCATTGCGCAACCCGGTTGCAAAAGCAGGTTCGGGCCTGTAGCCGTTTAGGGCTTTTTGACTGCTGATTCGGGTAGCAGGTGCAGCGGCGTTTGGCTGAACGATTCACCGAAAATGGCCCGTCGTTTTTTGCAGAAATCGATCCATTCGTCCGGCGTGTTGGGGTGTATGTTTTCGCCTATGCGGTCGAGCGTTTCGAGCAGTGACACCACCGTGATGCGGTGAATGTCGGAGGCCGGAACGTATTTGATGCCCGTGTTTTTTCCATCGTCTGAGATGGCCATGATGACACCGGCGCGTGTGAGTTCGCTAAGCAATTCGGTGACGATGCGCAGATGCAGTTTTTCGATATCGGCCAGTTCGGCAGCAGTCAGTGGGGTTTCGGCGCGTGCAAAGCGTCGGCAAATGGTGGTGACCAGGCGTATGCTGAGGCAGTCGTGGTCGAGGCGCGAAAGGCGCACATCGTCGTGCCCGTAGTAAAAGCTGTGTATGTTTTGGTCCACGTAGCACAGCGTGCCGCCAAACAGAACCAGCATCCAGGCTATTTGGCAGAGTAGCATGAACAGGGGAAGTGCGGCAAACGAACCATAAATGGCATTGTACGAGGTGAGCCACATTTGCGAATGTACATAACCTATTTGCAGTAACTGAAAGAGTATGCCGGTGGGGATGCCAGCCTTGAGTGCGCTCGACAGTTTGACGTGGGTGTTGGGCATAAAGGCAAACAGTCCTGAAAAAAACAGACACACAATGAGGTAGGGCAGCAGCTGCACCAGGAAAAGAGCCACAGGACGCAGCAGGAGCACATCGGGCACATACTGGCTGGCAGCAGAATAGATGAAAATGGTCAGACCGCTGCTCACAACAATAAATATGGGCAACAGAAAAAATATGGCCGTGTAGTCGGTGAGCATTCTGAATATTGAACGCGGGCGGTCTACTTGCCAAATGACGTTGAAGGCCGTTTCGATGGAGTCGGTGAGGCTGATGAGTGTCCAAAGCAGCATGATGAAGCCGAAGCCTAAGAAAATTCCGCCTTGGGTGTGGTTCAGATACGATTGAACAAAGCCCACCAAGGTGTCGATAAATTCGGGTTTGGCCACGATGTTGCTTCGAATCCATTGTTCGGTAAATTCAACGAGGCCGAAACCTTTGGCTATGGCAAAAACTATGGCGAGAATGGGCACCACCGAAAGCAGCGAGGAATAGGTCAGTGCTGAGGCACGGAAACTCAATTCCTCGCGAAAAAATATGCGGGTTGTCAGATACAGACGTTTAACGATGCCGGCTAATGCACTCCGCCCGGCGCGGGTTCCGCTTTCCCACATGTCGTGAGTTACGAAACGGAAGGCCCAACGGTACCAAACGCGAAATTTCTGGATTATTTTCATAACGTAAAAACAGTTTTTGGATGGATGCATGCAAGCGCGTGGGTAAACCGAAGCCCCGGTGAGCCATACACCCTGCTTACTGCAAATTAAAGCAATAATGCCGTAAAAAAGGAAGTTTGGACAACAAAAACAGCCTTTTGGTTGATTTTTTAGTCGAATTTAGCCATTTGTATTGGTTGAATCGGCTGGAATTGCCAAATTTGCGCCGCATTGGGTTCTATTTTCATCCATGCCTATTCATTACACATATCTATATATAATAGTTGTAATCATGACGAAGTATTCATTTCTTTCGGCAATCGCAGCTTGCGGTTTTTTGCTGACGAGTTGCGGAACGAGCAGCAATGTGTTGCAAAATGTAGGTCAAGCTTTGGCCGGCGGTATGAACCAAAACGGTAACACCGTGGTTGAAAATAATCAGCAGCAGGGTTTCGACACGGAGTCGCTGTTGGGCAATTTGCTGGGCAATCTGCTGGGTTCGGGTACCACGCTGACTGAAAAAAGTTTGTTGGGCACCTGGAACTACACAAGTTCCGACTGTGTGTTCGAAAGCGAAAACCTGTTGGCACAAGCCGGTGGTGCAGTGGCTTCGAAAAAGCTCGAAGAACAGCTCAATACGCATTTGGCAAAAATCGGTGTGAAGCAAGGCGCTTGCTCGTTTACCTTCAACGAAGATAAAACCTATACAGCCATTATCGGCGGACGCACCATTACGGGTAATTATACGCTCGACGTGAAAAATAAAACCTTGAAGATGACTTACCTGGCCGGATTGGGCAGCATGACGCCTAAGGTGGTGGTGAAGAACGGTAAACTCAGTTTGCTGTTTGAAAGCGACAAACTGCTGGGCATCGTGAAAAAAGTGGCAGCCATCGGCAACAGCACGACGTTGAAAGCCATGAGCGCATTGCTGAGCAACTACGAAGGCATGTACATCGGCATTCAGCTCGAAAAATAAGCGTACAACAAATTAGTCGCATATTTCACATGGCGGCAGGAATCATCCCTCCTCGTTCGGAGAGATTGTTCCTGCCGCCTTTTACTGTGCAGTTTCACCAGTCAGTCTGCGCCAAATGTTAATAAGGTAATCCGCTCTGCGTGTAAAACTTCTTAAAATATGTCCTCCTCTATTCCCTCCGTTTTCCCCTGTTAAAACAGCGAACCAGCCCATCCTTCAAATTTATTCAGCGATTGTTGAAATTAGTTCCGAGTTTGTTGAAATTAGTTCCGAGCTTGTTGAAATTAGTTCCGAGCCAGTTATAACAACCTTGGAATTATTGATAATCAGCACTTTCGTAAAAACAACAAATCCGGTTCGCCGT
>Magnolia_p2__coassemble_2489_pt1 | contig 9094 bp, 10 predicted proteins | sample Magnolia_p2__metabat2_low_PE_008 | metagenome-assembled genome bin Magnolia_p2 | reverse complement strand
CCGGATACCATAAAGCCGATTCTGCCGAAATGATGAAGGGGCGGAAATACCTGACTGCCAATAACCGACTGCTCATGCTCATTGACGATAAAGACGCTCCCCGACTTTATCAAATTCTGCCTAACCAGAACAAGCCGCGACTGGTGAAACGCTGGAACACTGATTTTTGCAGTACGGACCCGAAACGATTACAGGAGGTTCTTGAACTGACCAAAACCTCGTTCCCTGCCAAAGAATACGGGCTTGTGATGTGGTCGCATGCCGATGGATGGATTACACCTACCGACACAGAGTATGCTGATTACGAAAAACAAAAATCGCGTCAAACACCTCACACTTATTCATTTGGCATTGATTCCGGGCCCAATGGAAATCTGAGCAATGAGGGGGCTCAAATGAGTATTACCGGCATGGCACAGGCCATAGCGCAGGCTGGCATTCATTGTAAATATGTATTCTTTGATGCCTGCCTGATGCAGAATGTCGAGGTGGGTTATGCCTTGCGCCATGTGGCAGACTATGTGGTGGCATCGCCTGTGGCTACCCCTGCCGATGGCTCATACTACACGCACAACATTCAATATGGTTTCTTCTCGGATAACCCGGCAGATATTGCACGCACTTACTTGAACGATGTGCGGTCGGACGAACTGCAAAGCAGCTATGCGGACTATGGGCTGTGCATTGCATGCGTACAAACGAATAAACTGCAGGCGTTGGCCGATGTGCTGAAGGAGGCTCTGCCCCACTCGCTGCTGGCCAACCGAAATTCGCCCGACATGTTTACTGAGAACGAAAAGGGATACAAGTCCGAGGTGCTGCATTATCAGCCTTACTGTGACAACTATTATTACCGTCCGCACAACTATGATGCCTTGCAAGCGTTGAAACATATTTTACCGGCAAACTACTTCGACAGAGCCGAGGCGGCCTTGCGCAACGCGATTGTTTTTTCGGGTGCCACTCCGAGCGTCTACGTGGGACCTGGCTACTGGGACTACCTCAATATGCCTAAAAACGAGGCTGATTATTGCTCGGTGAGTATGTTCATTCCGCAAACGGCCTATACGCACAATGCTTCGCAAACGCGCCACGGCGACTTGAACGAGGACTTCAAACGCACGGAATGGTATCAGGCTGCGGGTTTTGATCAAACCGGATGGTAAGGATGCAGAGCAACTGCCAAAAACGGATGTTTACTTAATGTATTTTAAAATCCTCTGTTTTATCCGTTGCATCTGTAGTTCGTTTCGCAAGGTTTTTGTAAATTGCACCGCATGCCTTTTAGTAGTTCTCATTCCAGCTGAAAGGAACATGTACTTTTTATGAACCTTGATCCAGCGTGTCGGGAGCGTATTTGCCTGCTGCAGTATTTTCCCGACATGCATATAAAAAACACTCATTTCTCCATTTCATAGCCAGCATAACTATATATGTGGAAACAAGTAGAATTTGAATTACATTCGCGCGAACGGGGGTTCCACCTCGTTACGGCAGAGGTTATCAAACACCTTCCCCCACTTCCTCAAGTAGGTCTTCTTCATTTGTTCATGAAGCATACTTCTGCCGGATTGGCCATCAACGAGAATGCCGATCCGGATGTTCGTGCCGACCTGGACGATATCTTCAACAACCTCATCAAGGAATGCGAACCTTTTTACCGCCATGTGTTTGAAGGTCCTGATGACATGCCTGCGCATGGCAAAAGTTGTTTGGTGGGCAACAGTCTAACCATTCCCATTACCAACGGAAAATTGAATTTAGGTACTTGGCAAGGCATCTATTTGTGCGAGTTTCGCTATGAAGGCGGATCGCGCCATCTTGTTGCCACAATCACGGGCGAATAACGGCTGAAACTGTTCTTTTTTAACCATAAAAAAAGCCTTGACATGAGAATCAAATCTCTCTGTCAAGGCTTTTTGCTTATCACTGTACCGTATCGGCTTACGGACAGTTAATGGTAATAGTTGTGCTGGTCGAAGTGGAATGCGTAGTAATCGTAGGCATTGGCGACATCATTCGCCGTTCGGCCTGCTGCACGTAGCTTTTTACGTATGGATGATTCAGGAACGTGCCGGGCGCACCATCCAAAATATCCTGAATTTGTTGCGTCATAATGGGCGACGGATACTGACTGCACAGCAACAGGAAGAAACCGGGACCTAACACATTGTCGTAATTATCTTTCACAAATTGTATTTCCAGATTTTCCGACTGACGCGAAAGTTTCTGCAGTTTACGTCCCACGCGTTTATCTATTTCCTGAGGCGAGGCACCTTCGCGCATCATGCGAATGCTCTTTTGCTGCAATTCCCACATTTCGTTGTCGATGCGGTTACGCTTTTTGAAAAAGCCATACAATCTATCGTTCAAAGGACCTCCGGTAACGCGTTGCGCCACATTATCAACTTGAATATCCAGACTGCCGTTTTCAATAACCACCGGCATCACACATTGATTATCGGTGTAAAGCATGGCCAGCACCACTGAGTCCATACTGCCATCAAAGTTGAAACGGCCATGAATCACCTTGCACGAATCTAAACAAACAAAGTTCGATGCGTTCAGTTTATCATCATTTTGGGGCGACACCCTGAGGTAGAGCATGCGTCCGTCTAAACAAGGCACTGACGAATTGCCCGCTATGCTATACTGATTGGCGCATGAAGTAAGCAATAGCAATGAGGATAATATGAGTAACAATTTATCCATATTCAATAAGGGTGTGAATGGTTTATATCTATCTCTTCGCTTTTGAAAAAACATCCGTCATACTTTTAATCTCCGAATGCAAAGCAAATTTACAATGTTCTGTTTGTAAATAATAGTGTTCTGGCAGAAAGTATGACCTGCGTAAAAGATTTTTGAGAAATTCAAGCGCACCAAGCCAAAAAGCTTGCACGTTTTTCACAATTAGCCGAAGATTTTAAGGGGTGCATTAACGATGCAGATTGCATGTGAGTACAAAAACATGAGCAAAAAACCAGCAGTTTCATGATTGAATGACCTGTCATCACCAAACAGCAGAACGCCGCCCTTGTCTGACCACACAGCCGCCGGTATGTGCCGCGCGCTATTACATGATTAAAGGGGTGTTCCTAATCTACTATGATGAGAACACCCCTTTACTGCAAACAAATGCTTATCAATATTTTACTGCTCCTGCTTGTTTTCCTCATGGTCAATGCGGAATATGGAATACACTTCAAGCACGGCAGCTATCATCAACGTAATTTTCCATTCACTTCCACGAAAAGGAGGAATACCATACTGAGCTGTAAACATCAGCCCTGCAGTTATGAGCAAAAGCAAGGAACCTAACATTTGCTGACGGCGCAAACGACGAATCGTCATGTTACTTCCTTCGTAGCGATCGCTCATTTGGATAGGACAGAAACACAACGCACCGGCCGCAAACACGTAAGGTGCTATAGCTGGCAAAAACAAGGGCATTACTGAACCAATTACTAGCAACAAGCCGCCCAAATAAAAAAGTGATGTTCGAAACATAAATAAACAAGTAAAAATGAACCAAGTAGGTGTTCAATATTGAAGTCGTCTGAACTTTTATGAATTTCAAGATTTGCCTTTATTTTTGAGGCATTTTGGGACCTTGAAGAGGGAGTGTAGCGAACTACACGACCGATGAAAGATCAAAAAACGGCCAAAAAGAAAGGTGAAGATTGAATGTAGAAGAGATAAAACTCCAATTCAAATCTTCGTCAGGAAAGTTTAGACGACTTCTTTATTTATACATGATTAGGCAAACAACAGTACCCACCTCGCATCCTTAATTAAGGAGTTGAGTTATAGTATTAAGGAGTGGTACTGTCATCTATTACATAAACATCTTCGTCTGCCGTTTTCATATACAAATTTACACGCGCCACACGCTCCACTGCTTCCGGATTATTTTCCAGTTCATTCAGTTCCTTCGTGTCGCGTTCGTAGCGTTCCTCGTACTTTTTTATTTCAAGTTTCAGAGCCTCGTTTTGTGCATAAAGTTTATAACGCTGCCAAAAACTGTTGGGGTCAAGAAAACCTACAATAGTAATGAAGGCAATCAGCGTCCACAAATATTTCTGGCGTATTAGGCTTAAACCAATGCGTCTGATTTTTTGTCCCATAGCGAATATCTTATTTAAGGAGGAATTGACAAAAGCAAACTCCCCCTTAAGTCTGTACATATTGTATGTTAGGGCAGATGGATATCTGTTTTCAAAATTTTTGCAGAGGTCCACCTCCACTTCGCGAAAGCAAAGTTACAGTAAAAATTCGGAATGCCGAAAATATAGGTAAAACAGGATGAACAAAAATCAGAAACCCTGTCTGTGAGAAGCTGAACAAATTCTAAACTGTTCCTAAAACTCCAAATCAACGTGTAAGGGCTTTTCACCCTCCTCCTGATGTTCATTGTCGACATCAACAGCCGGACCGCTCCAATCTGAAGCAAAGTCTGCATGCGGAGCCGCCTCATGCGTAAAACGAACCGCTGCCTCAAAGGCATTTCGGAATTTATCAAGATCCTCGCGATAAAGGAATATCTTGTGTTTCTCGAACGTCGGCTGCTCATTGTCGTCCGCAGTCTTCAGTCGTTTACTTTCCGTAATCGACAAATAATATTCGCCTTTCCGGTCACACTTCACATCAATGTAATACACTCGTTTGCCAGCCTTCACACAGCGCGAAAATAGAATATCGCTTTCATTACCTTTGTTACGTACGGCTTTGTTTTCCATGGTCTTTATTTATAGTAAATGATTTATAGGGATGCCACAATTTAAGCATGTATAATGGGCTTAAAGAACTCGCGAATGCCGCACCAAGCCAAAAGTTTGCTTTTCAGCGAAAGTATTGCCGAGCCGCATGCTATCTTATACCCCAATACACTGGTATGAGCGTATAAAGCATTGATCAGAATCATAGATTTTTTAAACCCAAATTTTAAAAAACGCCCTAAACACCTGCTTTCTATTCAGCACGAGCAAATTTGCTAATAATTTTTCACCGAGCAAAACGTTTACTTCAAAAATCGTTTCCTTTTTTTGTATGAAGTCGTCTGAACTTTTATGAATTTCAAGATTTGCCTTTATTTTTGAGGTGTTTTTGGGCCTTGAAGAGGGAGTGTAGCGAGCTACACGACCGATGAAAGATCAAAAAACAACCAAAAAGAAAGGTGAAGATTGAATGTAGAAGAGATAAAACTCCAATTCAAATCTTCGTCAGAAAAGTTTAGACAACTTCTATATGCGTAACACACAAAAAAAAGACCATTGCCTTTCTTCTCATCAAAGCAATGGTCTTTACGTTAAAAAACGAGTTGAATATCAAAGGTTCACATACAAACATACCAGATGTTTCCGTTCAATCCTTTGCCCTATTTCTATTTCCAGAGCGTAGCATCCTCGCAAATGTTCAAATAAACATCAGGACGTCCGTTCTTTTCCAGTTCCAGTTCGTAGTAATCGCCCAGCGGAGTCTGCACATAATTGGCATCATCCACCTTATAATCCGGATAATTCGATACGATATAGCTCATGACAGCCTCAGGCAGACTACCTTTAAAGTCAAACTCCGTACGAACCCAGCTGCCCTTCATATCGAAATAGGCTTCAGTTTCAGTACCGTCGGGCATCAGGAATTCAGCCTTAATCAGGCCACGTTCCACTTCCCACTCCTTAACGTGCAAGTTAGGATATTTTTCAACGAAAGCGGCCAACACGGCTGCCGGCAAACTGTTTTCGCCAATAACGCCGTCGGGCAGAATACCCTCGACCAACGTACCATCAGCAAATACGTTCACCTCCACATCAGGTTTACCCTTAGCCTCTAATTCCAAATGGAAGTAAGCAGCCTGGGGTGTTTCAATGTATTCGGCATCATCCACATAGTAACCTACATGAGCCGTTGTCACGTATTGCTTCACAGCCTCAGGAAGTGCAGCAGGGTGCACATCGGTTTCAGTGCGAATCCAGCTTCCATCGGGTGCAAACCACACTTCGGTCTCCACGCCTTGGGCATTGCGGAACTCACTTTTAAACATGCCGTGATCGTTTTCCCAACGGGCACCTTTTATATCAGGAAATTTCTGACTAAACGACTGCTCCACTTGGGGCGGAAGTTGCTTCAGGTAGTTATCATCGTCATCGCTGCATGCGGTAAAGAACGAAGCGCCGGCCAACAGCATCGAAAGGAAGAATATCTTTTTCATTGTTATAAGGTAGTGTTACGGGGTAAATATTTAGGATTTCTATAACGTGAGGAACGGAATCCGACAGCCTGTACACTGAATCACCTGAAATTGCTATCAGCGTTGAGCCCTTTCCGCCTCCTCTTTAAAAGGGAAGTGCGCTCCGAATCAAACGGTTGGCAACGGTTTCACCCGGAGCTTTCCCTCAAAAAGGTATAGTGTCTAAGGATTTTATAACTATAAGGTTGTTAAGTTAGGGAGTATTGTATCCATACGGAATGTCGAAAGCAAAGGCCTCCTATTGCACAAAACAGGTCAAACCATTTCAGCATCAGGCTCTGCCCAAGCGCATCAATCATCCACGTCAATCAGTTTACCATGCTTATTGAAGGTGAGTTCCATGCCGTTTGACAGTTCAACTTCGTACTTATTCTTCTCACGGTCAATGTCCACGATATAAACCGAACGATAGCGGTTGCGCACATGACGCAAAATGGAAGAAGGCACCAATCCGGCTGGCACACGGCGACCACGACGACAGGAAATAGAAGTCCAATTACCATCTCTGTCAAATTCCACCTTGTCACCATTTGTAAAAATCACATCAAAGGTTCTTCCAAACAAGTCCGAATCTTTTTTCGAGAACGAAACCTTTTTACCCTTGAAATTACTGCGAAGCAAAATCTGCGCACGAGTAGGCAACTGTTTCAACGTAATAGGGGTATCTTTATCAGCGTAAGCAGCTCCACTGAAAGCAAGAGCCAATGCCATAGTGGCAAACATTTTCTTAAATACATTCTTCATTGTCGTAATCTTTTTTTATTACTAATTTTATTTGATACTGCAAAAGTAGGAGGCAATTCTGAAAGCATTCTGAAAAAAATGAGATTTCACGACTTTTTTTCTAAAAATCAAACTACAAATCCGACCATTTAACGCTATGGCTTCAATTAAACTGAAATTCCGACCTTCAACACTACCTTTAGCCGCTGGCACACTCTATTATCAGATAATCTACAAACGCTGCACACGCTGGATTTGCACCAACTACCACATTTTCTCCGATGAATGGGACAAAGCCACTGCTTCACTGCGCATTCCTTCTTCCGGCAAACGCAAAACGCAATTACAACTGATGCAATCGCTCATAAATTGGGAATGCAAGCAATGCCGGAAATTTCTGTGCGAAAAAGAAGCGTCCAACGAACACATGTCTATCGACGAACTTTGTAAAGCACTACGCAACGCATGTGTTGTCAAAACGGTATTCATGTTCCTGCAAGAACAAGTCAACAAAAAGGAACGCATGCAACGCTACGGAACGGCCAAAACTTATGCCAATGCCTACCATCGTTTCCGCGATTTCAGAAACAACACCGACTTGACATTCGACGAACTCACTCCCGACCTCATCGAAGCCTACGAAGCCTGGTTAACTCACCGCGAACTGAAACGGAACACCATACGCTTTTACCTGCGCACACTGCACACGCTCATCAATAAAGCTCACGACGAAGGTCTCATCTCCTCCCCGCTACTTTTCAGCAAGGTAAAACTCGCGTATGTCAAAACGCGAAAACGTGCCATCTCCGAAAACGAGTTAAAGGCGCTCATCCGCCTTCCCCTTCCGCTGGGTTCGCCCCTCGCCTTTGCACGCGACATCTTCCTCTTCAGCTTCTACATGCGCGGCATGCCCTTTGTCGACATTGCCTATCTCAAAAAAAAGAATCTGCGCAACGGACAACTGGCATATTGCCGTAAAAAAACGAATCAGCATCTAACCGTGGAATGGGAAAAGGCGCAGCAAAACATCATCGACCGCTATGCACACCTCACCCAAAATAGCCCATACATGCTCCCTATACTCCTGAAAGAAGATGGCACTGAGTACCGCCAATATCAGCGTATGCAGGAAAACATCAACCGCAACCTTAAAAAAATAGGCCAAATGATTGGACTGAAAATGCCGCTTACCACCTACGTGGCTCGTCACACCTGGGCCAGCATCGCTCGCAACATGAACTTTTCCATAGCCATCATCAGCGAGGGTATGGGACATACGTCCTACAAAACCACCCAGGTCTATCTCGACTCCATCGACACCGCTAAAATCAATCAGGCTAATAAAAAAATCATTCAGCGCTTCCAGTTCAAACTGTAACTTCCCTCTCACCATCTTCCTTTTTCCCCTGCCTTCAATAGCACCTTATGCTCATCTACAAACAGAGGAAGAGACTGCTTTTATAAGGAAGTCGTCTAAACTTTTCTGACGAAGATTTGATTTGGAGATTTATCTCTTCTAAATTCAATCTTCACCTTTCTTTTGGGTCGTTTTTTGACCTTTCATCAGTCGTGTAGCTCGCTACACTCTTTCTTCAAGGCCCAAAAACGCCTCAATAATTAAGGCTAATCTTGAATTTCATAAAAGTTCAGACGACTTCAAGTCGAAAAATTTGGAATCTGTAACGCGACCCCTATGATTTATACTCCCAAACGAGTATAATGAGCCATTGTAAACTTTATGGGGTATGAAACAATGCCCCACTCCCCTCATTACAGAACCAAAAATTTTCAGCATCTACTTATAAAAGCAGGTTTCAGACAGGCCTACCTGCCCTACTTTCTGTTGTCACAAAATGTCAAAGATCACTTTATAAATAAGGATTCTATAGTTTTTTCATCCATCAAGGCTGAGGTGAAGCCTGACTTCGCGTATGCAATGTCAGTGCAAACCGAATGCAGAGCGACGAGAGCTGGCTCTCAAAAGCTATGCTGAGGTGCAGCCTGACTTCGCCGAAGGCAATGTCAGTGCAAACCGAATGCAGAACTTGAAAACTCGTTTTCGAAAGTTATGCTGAGGTGAAGCCTGACTTCGTGAAGCAAAGATACAACCCAAACACCCCG
>Magnolia_p2__coassemble_2397_pt1 | contig 9427 bp, 10 predicted proteins | sample Magnolia_p2__metabat2_low_PE_008 | metagenome-assembled genome bin Magnolia_p2 | reverse complement strand
GAAAGTCAAGGGTAGCTGCGCTACCCTGCATTTTTCATCCCCTAAACTGAAGATTTTGGGGTTATCAAATGCGATTCTCTATAAAAAAGGGGGAAATAATGAAAATGCTTATCAAAAAATTTGTATCTTCGTCTTTCAGAAGCGTAACGTTTGTATTTTGCCTTGCAAATGATTCGTTAGCTTCGCAATGCTTTTACTAACCTTACAGCCTCTCCTTAACGCACTGTTTTTAGGGTTTCTGAAAACTTCGGGTGCTGTTATCGAGATGGCCTTTTACCTTAATATTCAAATATGACTGCTTCAGAACAAACTTACCAGCAAATAGAACGTGCCTTGCACAAAGCGACTTCGAAATTTTTGCCCGATGCGGAATGTTTGCCACTGACCGACCTGCAACTGCAAGTTAAACAGGAAAGCGGCGAATTATTGGTGTTCGACGACGATGACAACGAACTGACTCGCTGTGTGGTAGAGGAATGGATTGGCAATCACGACGAACACTTTTACGAGGCGGTGCAACCTATTCTCATTCAAGCCATTCAGAAAATCAAGGACGTAACCGAGAATGTGGCTATTCTGAAACCATATTCGTATGTACTTATTGGCGAAGATCGCGAAACGATTGCCGACTTGTATCTCGTTGACGACGACACCATTGTAATCAGTGGCGACCTTATGAAAGGATTGGACGAAGACCTCGAATCCTTTTGGGAGGAACTGAACAAATAGTGTTCACCTGCTGCAAGGATTGCTTTCGTAACACAGCATCAAACAAGGGCTGGCATTGCCTGGGAAAAGCCTTCCGAACTATTTCGGAATCAACTCCCAGCAATGCCGGCCCTTGCTGGTATATAAATAGGTGTTTCAGACAGGCCTGCCTTACTTTCTGTTGTAACATAATGTCAAAGAACGCTGCATGAACAATGAACTGGAATATTTGTTTTTTCATCCGATGGATTAAAGCTATCATGCTTCATAGGTTCTGCAAAGATACAACTTCATCACTGCAAATGCCCAATTTTTGAGCCACCTGATATCGCACCTCCACTTTTTCAAACAGCAAAAAAACTCGAACTCCCTTTATTTACAAGCATTCCCGAACGCTTTTCAAACAAGAAAAAATTGAAATAGGGATATACCATTTTATCTCTATCGGGTTTTCAAAACGTACGGAGCAAGCCTATTTTCCCATACAATTTCTACAAAGCGAAAATAGCTTGTCAGAAAATGACACGTACGAAAAAGGCAGTAGCTCGCTGGGGTTCCCATGCAGCTACTGCCCTACTTTCTTGTTATTTTTCATATTCATGCCAAAACCAATAGGTTTCGCCATACGAACGGCGCATCATATTGTAACGTACGCGCCAATCAGGGTACTTTGCTGCCATCTCGGCATAATCGCGCAAATTAGCTTCAATGGCTGCATCGTGGTAAATGACGCACGGACGGGTGCGGGTCCGAGTGTAATAAACCAATGCTTCGGCATAATACCTGGGCAACTGATGCGAACGGATGCGCTGGGGGTAGAAGGCAGTCATTTCGCGCGCAAACAAATCGATTCGTTTATCCATCAGCAGGGCACACAGGTAGTAATCGACGCCCGGAGTGTATGCCTCGCTCTTGCGCTGAGCTGCGGCTGATTTGGCACAGCGTTGCAGATAGGCAAGGTGCGATTCGCCGGAACGCGGACTTGCCCCAAGCTGAGCATACAGTTCACTGGGGGGAAAAATCAGCGTTTGCCGATAGTCGGTGGGAAAAAGCAGGTTTTTGCTTCCTCCATACGGAAGGGGTTGCTGAAAGAAACTGTCGGCTAAACCGTGCTTGCCGGTGGTGGCCATGAGATAGCAACGCAGGGCAAACAGACGGGGGGAGGTAGACAGCGACTTTTTACCTACCTTATAAGCGCGATGGGGATGCTGGGCATGCAGGGCTGCGGCTGTGCGAAGTTCATAGTGTACAGTATCGGGAGCTGCAGCCATCCCCCCCATGTAAAGCCCCAGTACGAGCAGGAACACTGTGGGGGGCATAAAGTTCTGCCACAAACTGCGCTGACTGCCCCACTGACGGAGCAAACGCTTTCGCCACAGTACTAGCAACAGAGCTATACACAGGGCTATGAGTACCGCAGCTACCCACCACCAAACTGATGCAAAGGGGAAACTGACCAGCGAAACGACCAGAAAACTGGTGAACACATAGGCTACGGGGTGACCATTGGGATGAAGTTTATGCGAAAGCCAGGAGGCAATGGCGGTGAACAGGGCCGACAACCACAGGCCGTTGAGCCAAGGCCAATGTTGGGCCGGATGTCCCAAAAGCATACTCCAAATGTAGGTGATGACGTCTGATTGTGCCTTTGCAAAGAACAGCAGGAGAATAAGGGCGTAGATGAACCGAAGCATGATGGGTGAAATGACATGGAACAAAAAAGAAAAGAGCTTAAGGGTTTAGAGAGTCTGTCACGCATACAAAACAGCGGACGACACTACATAAACACTTAAACTCTACGCATGAAAAGGCTTTAAAACGGTTAATAAACATCCTCTCGGTGAAAGGCTTAAAACCCATTCAATAATTGAATCAGCAACGGGGCTGTTTGTCTGGCAGTGTTGCTTCTTTATGTTTTAACTGCACAGAATGCCTGACTGGATTGTAATATTACTTACTTGGCAGGAGCAGGTGCAGCAGGAGCAGCAGGTGCAGCGGGTGCGGCAGGAGCTGCGGGTGCGGCAGGAGCAGCAGTGGTAACCACCGTGTCGGCATCCGAAGTACGGGGAGCAAAGAAAATAGTAGCTACAGAAAGAACTACGAGAAGGCCGGCAAGCGTCCAAGTGGCTTTTTCGATAACGTCAGTTGTTTTGCGAACACCCATAATCTGGTTCGAAGCGGCAAAGTTTGAAGCCAAACCACCACCCTTCGACTCCTGAATGAGCACGACGAATGTAAGTAAAATGGCTACGACAATAGCCGCAATTACAAGTACAGAATAAATCATTTTGCTTATTATTTTTGATGTTTTTTATTGACTATCAGTTTCTGCAAGAACCGAATTTGGTCTGCAAAGTAACTACTTTTTTTCGGATTATTCAAATTTACCTTGCGGATAATTTCAAGAGCCTTTTCATATCGCTGCTGTTTGATGTAAATTTTGGCTAAAGTCATGGTCAGATAGCCTTCGTCGGCAGCTTCGTCGGCTGTGCTTTCGGTAGGAATTTCGGGGGTAAATTCCGGATTTTCCTGTAGTTGTATGCGATCGGGCTTGTTTTCGATAAAGTCGTCAATCAGTGCCGAACTTCGGTCGGTATGCTCCGGCTGTTCTCCTTCGGGTGTTGCAGGTTCTGCATCATCCATTTGCAAAAGGAAAGCGGCATAGTCGGTGGTGGCATCGGCAGCCGTAAGTTTTCGGCCAGGCATCAAAGTGCCGGAATCAACCGACGAGTTGAGGAAATCGTCGATAAGTGACTGTGTGCGGTCGGTACCTTCGGTTGTTTTTTCTTCAGTTTCCTGGTGCAGCGGAGTGGGTTGTATTTGATAGTTACTTCCCTCAATCATGTCGAACAGCACCTTGCGGTCGGGTAAATAAAGGGCAGCCTTTTTTAGTTCTTTGTCAAAGAGGGGGTCGTGCAGCAAAAAAAGATTTTGCAAAAACAAAAGCCGCGCTGCCTGATAGTACGGATACTTAGCCACGAACTCGCGAAGCCCGTGGAGTGTATCTTTATTCAGCTTTTCGGGATGAGCTATAAGCTCGGCTATTGTTTCCATAGATATTTACAACAAAATCGTTTGTAGCAGATTAACTGCGTCATTAAAATGATGATTACCCAATTAACAGACAAAAAAAATGAGGCTTTTGCCAACAAGCGGTTTGCTAACTGAAAGGTTGGAATGAACTACCAGTCGGCCACCGTGGCATTGAATATCTGGTCGCAAATGTCTTTCGTCATTTCCTTGACCAGGCCTTCCTGAACCGCAGTGAGCTGCAAGTTCGAGTCGTACTGCGAAGTGGCTGAGAATTGCTTTTCCCAACTTTGATTGGTCTTGCTGTTCACAAAACGGATGTTCACAGTCATCTTCAACTGTACCTGCGAAGAAAATCCGTCGGCCGAAATGGCTTTGTTAAACTGGTCGTAGCCGGTAATTTCACCGGCAATGTGCAGGTCGCCCCCTCGTTTCACCAACTTCAAGCGGGTTTGGTTCACATACTGGTCTTGCAACTGGTTGTTGAACATGGCCTCCATCGGTGCCCAACCGTAAGGTGCACGATTGGCTATTTTATCGATTTGAATGGTTTTAATCAAATCGTAATTGATGCTTGTTCCCGTAAATTTATAGCTAATGGTGCAAGCCGTGAGCAGCAACATCAGTAACATGGGGATAAAGATATAGCGTAATCTGTTCATTGCAGAAAGGATGGAGATAATGGGGAGATAAATGTGGGCTTGAAACCATGAGGGGGAATAAAGACGGAACGCGCAGACAGGTGCAGAACTCGAGCCTTATTCCAAACCATATTCCTTGATTTTGCGATAAAGCGTGCGTTCTGAAATGCCCAACTGTTCGGCAGCCATTTTGCGTCGGCCGTTGCAAAGTTCCAAAGTCTTGGCAATGGTGTCGCGTTCCACCTCGTTGAGCGACTGGGGTTGTTTGGCAGCCATCGCCGGTTTTAAATCTGATGTATTGAGAACGGGGCTTTGCAACACTTCGAACACTGAAGGCACTTCGTCGTCGTTCACTTCCTCGGCATCCCAATAGGGCACGTCGGCTTCAGCATCTTTGGCAAGTTTCACCTGCGCACCGTGGTCAAACAGCAAATTGGGTGTTTCGGTGCGCGAGGCGTGTAAGGCAGATTCATCGGTAGTTTGCTGTTCGCGCACAATGCGCTTCAGTTCCGACACATCGCGTCGCAAGTCGAAAAGAATCTGATACAGAATTTCGCGTTCATTTTCGAAACTGTGCTGTTCTTTCTTTTCAGCAAGTGCCACCAGTTGCGTATGTTTCGATTCGCGTGGCAAATAGTGCGAAAGGGCCTCAGCATTGATTTCGCGTTCTTCGGCCGTTACGCTCATATTTTCTGTAAGGTTTTTGAGCTGGCGCACATTGCCGGGCCATGAATAGGCCACGAGCATGCGCTGGGCATCTTCGGTCAAGCGGATGGCGGGCATTTTGTAACGCTCGCTCATGTCGAGCGCAAACTTGCGGAAAAGCAAGGCGGCATCGTCGCCTCGTTCGCGCAGGGCGGGCACAGGAATGGAAATGGTGTTCAGACGGTAATAAAGGTCTTCGCGGAATTTTCCTTCAGAAATAGCTTTTTCCATGTCGACATTCGTAGCAGCCACAATGCGTACATCGGTTTTGCGCACTTCGCTGGCACCTACACGAATGTATTCGCCCGTTTCGAGCACACGCAGCAAGCGTGCCTGGGTTTGCAAAGGCAGTTCTCCGACTTCGTCAAGGAAGAGAGTGCCACCGTTCGCCACGGCAAAATAGCCTTCGCGTTGGTCGACAGCTCCGGTAAAGGCTCCCTTTTCGTGTCCGAAGAGTTCCGAATCGATAGTTCCTTCGGGTATGGCTCCGCAGTTTACCGCAAAATACTTTTTATTCTTACGTAAGCTATGCTCATGAATAATACGCGGAAACACTTCCTTTCCCACACCATTTTCACCGGTAATCAGCACCGACAAATCGACAGGTGCTATTTTCAGGGCTATTTCAATGGCACGATTCAGTGCTTCACAATTGCCCACTATGCCGTAACGCTGCTTGACGCGTTGAATCGTAGAATTATCCATAATTAAATCTTAAAAAAAACAAGTATCTGTACGCCTTGATGTGCTGTCCAATAGGCTCGACGTCTGGCTACAGGCAAAGTTACGCTAAACCGAAGGCTCTGCCAAACGGAATGGCGTATTTTACATGCCGTAACACTTCATGCCATGTTTTCAGCGCAATTCTTCGCCCTTGATGCCTAAAGCTGACATGAGCGAATAGCCCAGTATTTCCTGACTGAAGCCGCGTCCGCTTTGGGGTTCCATGGCGAAAAGGCATATTTCCTTGCCTTCGGTGTTGGCGCAGATTTTACGGATACGGTCGCCGTAAGCTTCCATATCGGCTACTACAGCCAGGCGCTTAATTTCTTTGGCATCGGCCAGCATGGTGAGCGACTGCACCACGAACTCGTCTTTTTCAACCACTTCTTCTACCGGGAAGGCAAACAGACTGAAATGTCCCAAGTTATCCTTGAAAGAAAGGCCGTTGAGGTCGGCATCGAATTTCGAGGGGTTAAAATATTTCAGACCATCGCGCTGCTTTGAATGCAAAAAATGCACCTGCACTTCGTTGTCGCCCGGACGCAAACCGCTGTCAAGGGCTATGCAGTCAATCCAGTGGCAAAGGTCGGCCTGCTCAATGCGACGGCCAATCATGCGTTCAAAATTGACCGTTAAATCGAAGGCTACATTATCTAAATAATCGGCATCGACCAACACAACGTTGGGTGCCCATTTTGTCTGTTCCATACTTATGTTGCAATCTATAGCTTAATCCTCATCGTCGTCGGCATCGAACTCGAAGTCGAATTCATCGCCCATATACATGGGTGTGCTGTCAGCAAAGTCGTCCAATGCCCGTCGGTCTTTCTTCGTGGGTCGTCCGGTACCGCGTGCGCGTCCAACGAATCCGCTGATACGGCTCATTTCGAGCAACTCGTACTGTTCGGGAGCTGTAATGTTTTCAAGAATATCGGGAAGCAACTTGGCACCGACCCGCTTTTCGATGGCTTGCTTTACGCTGAATGTATAGGTTATCGGTGCTTTCTTCACCCCCACTTTATCGCCGGGTTTCACGGTTCTCGAGGGTTTAGCCTGAGCCCCGTTAATCGTTACACGTCCGTTTTTGCAGGCATCGGCAGCCAGGGTACGGGTTTTGTAAATACGCGCTGCCCACAGCCATTTATCCAATCGTGCCTCGCGTGCCTTTCCGCTCTCGGCATTGGGTTTGGAGTCTGTCATACAATAAGGGGACTGTTATTTGTTGTTGAACTGGTTCATGGCAATGTTGATACCGGCCAGACAGAAGGTTTTCACGGCTTCGCCAGCCACTTCAAGGCGTTCGTCCATGGTTTTGAGGTCTTCTTCGCTAAACTCGCCCAACACATAGTCCACCTGTCCGCCCCGCGGAAAATCGTTACCGATACCGAAACGCAGACGGGCATATTTCTGGGTGCCCAGCACCGAGGTGATGTGTTTCAGTCCGTTGTGTCCGGCTTCACTGCCACCGGGTTTGAGTCGCAGATGTCCGAAGGGCAATGCCAAATCGTCGACCACCACCAACACGCGCTCAACGGGAATTTTCTTCTCGTTCATCCAATAGCGCACTGCATTGCCCGAAAGGTTCATATACGTCGAGGGCTTCAGGAGCGTCAACGTTTGGTTCTTAACTTTCAGGGTGGTTACAAAGCCATAGCGTTTGTCCTCGAACACAAGATTGGACGCCCCGGCCAGAGCGTCCAACACTCGAAATCCTATGTTGTGCCGGGTGCGGGCGTATTCATCGCCAATATTTCCCAGCCCCACAATCAAGTAGTTCATTCGCAGATTTCTGAAAAAAGAAACCGGCGTGCTTGCGTAACGCCACGCTACCGCCCTCATGGGCTTTCACCGCACGAGGCTGAACGCTGCATTTTCGCCAGCACGCCGAAATGTTTTATATTTTGGGTATCAAAATCAAGTGCGACAGATTAAATACTGTTCTGCCCCACTCGTTTCTGATGGATTAGGCTCCCTTAGCGGCAGCAGCAGCAGCACCCATAGCTGCACGGGTCATCTTAACGGTGCAAACGATAACTTCCTTCGGAGTTACGAGTTCGAGACCTTCGAAGCTCAGCTGACCTGCGCTGATGCTCTTACCAAGCTGAAGTGAAGTAACGTCTACTTCGAGCTTTTCGGGGATAGCATCGTACATAGCACGAACCTGGAGCTTACGAACCATCATCATCAAGCGACCACCGGCACGTACACCTTCAGCCAAGCCCTTAGCCACAACGGGAACACCCATAACGATGGGCTTCTCAGCGTGTACTTCGAAGAAGTCTACGTGAAGAACGTTGTCCTTAACGGGGTGGAACTGAACTTCCTTCAACACAGCCTTGTGATCAACGCCGTCGATGTTGATATCGATGAGGTAGATGTGGGGAGTGTAAATCAACTTATTGATTTCCTTCTCGCTTACCGTGAAGTGAGTAGCAACGGGAGCGCCGTTTTCGTCCTTCTTTTCTCCGTAGAGAACGCAAGGAACATTACCATTTTTACGAATTTCTTTAGCAGCCTTCTTACCAAGGTCTACACGAGCGGTACCGCTGATAGCAATTTGCTTCATTGTTGTTTTGTTTTTAAAAATGTGTTACTCTAAATTAAGTTTTCACACGGCAAGACTCACGCACCAAACGCCAGCCATTTGCTGTGCTTAACATCGCTTAATTCGCCATCACACGCAAGGCTTGTGCCTCCGTCGGGACAAATCGGCAGCAAAATTACAAATTTTCTACTTCCCCACCAAACCCTCAGCCGTTTTATTCGTCTTTTCTGTCGTTTAAGAATCGGAAACAACCTGCTCTGAAGCTGAAAATGCGTAAAACTGCAGTAAATTTTAAGGAAAGGGGCAAATGCAGTACAAGAACATTGGTGCAAAGTAAAACCACCTCAATAGTATCATACAGAATAATTCCTTAAAATTCACCCGATAAAGAGGATTGTACATTTGCGCCCCCTGTTCGACTGTCTGTGTATACCATTTGATTTCCTCGACGAAGTTTTACTTCACGCCTTGATCATTTTTATTCATGCGTTCTAAATTGTTTTGCGCATCAGTATGTCCCTGTGCGGCAGCCAATTTATACCACTTAATCGCCTCAACGTAGTTTTGATCCACACCCAGGCCATTCTCATACATGATGCCTATATTGACTTGTGCATCAGCATCGCCCTGCTCGGCAGCCAGTTTATACCACTTGAACGCCTCGACGTAGCTTTGATCAACACCCAAACCATCACAATACATGCCTCCTAAACCAAATTGTCCATCAGCATCGCCCTGCTCGGCAGCAAGTTTATACAATTTGAACGCCTCGACGTAATTCTGCTCCACGCCTTGACCTTCGTAATACATGGCGCCTAAACTGACTTGTGCATCAGCAAGTCCCTGTTCGGCAGCAAGTTTATACCACTTGAACGCCTCAACGTAGTTTTGATCCACGCCTTGACCATTCACATACATGAATCCTACACTTAATTGCGCACCAACATGACCCTGTGCGGCAGCCAATTTATACCACTTGAACGCCTCAATGTAGTTTTGATCCACGCCCAGGCCATTCTCATACATGGCGCCTAAACTGACTTGTGCATCAGCAAGTCCCTGTTCGGCAGCAAGT
>Magnolia_p2__coassemble_2331_pt1 | contig 9717 bp, 8 predicted proteins | sample Magnolia_p2__metabat2_low_PE_008 | metagenome-assembled genome bin Magnolia_p2 | reverse complement strand
AACGCCTCAAAAATTAAGGCAAATCTTGAATTTCATAAAAGTTCAGACGACTTCTTTATTTAAAAAAATCATTTTGTCCGCTACTTGACAAAGCGGTAACGGACAACAGGCAGGTGTTCAACCTCACTTTTGAACGCAACCAAAGTATGTTTGCATTGAACACCTGCTTTCATTTCCTTTTATCTTTATCACGATGAAACTGCTTTTCGACTTTGGCGGAGTGCTGGTTGACCTTGACCGCGAACGGGTGGTCAATGCCTTTGCCGAATTAGGACTTGATATGCACAATTACCTCGGGGCCTACCGACAATCCGGGCCTTTTTCGTTGCTCGAACAGGGTAAAATCAGTGTTCACGAATTTTGTAACGAAATCCGTAACCTTACGGGACATACTGAACTTACGGACGAAAGCATCGTCAAGGCTTGGAAGGCCTTTCTGCCCGGTGTGCCGGCCGAACGATTGGAAATGCTGCTGAAAATCAAACAGCATTACTCGGTGAACTTGCTCAGCAACACGAACGTCATTCATTGGCAACAGGCGTGCGACGACTTTTTCCATTACCACGACCGGGAGGTAAATGACTTTTTCGACCAGATTTTCCTGTCGTACGAATTGGGCGTCGAAAAACCAGAACCGCGCATTTACGAAGCCGTTATCGAGGGCTTGGGTGTGCCGGCAAACGAGATTTTATTTTTTGACGACAGCGAGGTAAACTGCGAAGCTGCCCGAAAATGTGGTATGCAAGCGTGTCTGGCTCCTGCTCACAGCGAATGGTTTAAATATTTCAACGAAGATGGCAAATTACTCCTTTCATAAATTTCATCATCATCCGCAGGGTAACCCGACCGAGGGTTACTGCGCTGCCATTGGTTTTTTCGACGGGGTGCACCGCGGACACTTGTATTTGATTGAACAGGTTAAAACCGAAGCTGAAAAACGAGGCCTTACGCCAATCGTTATCAGTTTCGAAGAACATCCGCGACTGACACTGACGCACACACAATACTGGCCCGAACTGCTGACCACCAACCACGAAAAACTGCAACTGCTCGAAGCTACGGGATTGGGCGGCTGCGTGATGTTGCACTTCAACCAGCAGATGTCGATGCTTTCGTCGCGCGAATTTATGGAACTCGTGTTGCGCGATGAACTGAACGTGAAGTGCCTGCTCGTGGGGTACGACCACCACTTTGGCTCTGACCTTTCGGCTGGATTTAAAGAATATGTGAAGTATGGACGGGAAACGGGTATCGAGGTGTTGCGCGAAAAACCTTTCGAAACGAATGATTTGCGCATCAGTTCGTCGGCTACGCGACGTTTCCTGACGGGCGGTAACGTGGAAATGGCGCGTGCCTGCCTGGGACGCGGCTATAAACTGGAAGGTACGATTGTTGAGGGACATCACAAGGGTACGCTGCTGGGATTTCCGACTGCGAACCTTAAACCTGAATGCCCTGAACAGCTGATTCCCGGACGTGGTGTATATGCCGTTAAAGCCTATATCGAAGGTTTCAGCTACAAGGCTATGCTGAACATCGGCTGGCGACCGACACTCGACAACGGACATGACCAAAGCATCGAGGCACACTTGCTCGACTACGAAGGTGGAGAACTTTACGGCAAACAACTTTCTATCGTTTTTTACCGCCGCGTACGCGATGAACAGCGTTTCGAAAGCCTTGAGGCACTGCAAGCGCAGCTGACGGTTGATGCCGATACGGTGCGACAAATGCTGAACGAAACCCCATGAAGGCCTTAGGATTTTACCTTAGTTTCATTGCTACCTCAGGCATAGCAATGTGGCTGGCTAAAAATAATTTACTGATTGCTGCTGGAAGCGGACAGGAGGCTTCGCTGGTTAACATGGGACTGTGGTTGCTGCTATGCGAGAGCGTACTGTGCATGGTTCTGTGGTTCGGAATTTTCCGATGGAAAAGGATGAAGGACTGTTGGTGGACGCGCAAACATTTAGCCTCAGCCAATAGCTCTGCACATACGAAGGAGCACCATTCAATGCGTTTGCTGCGTCCGTTTCGCACCCTGCTGTTTGCCGTACTGGCCACTACTTTGGTGTCCTTCGGACTTTCACTGGTACTTGAACCGCTGCAATTATCGGACAACGGCGTCACAGCCTACTTCAATACGCTGCTACAGCAGCCTTGGAGTTTGCTGCTGCTCGTGGTTGTCGGTCCACTGTGCGAGGAACTTGTGTTTCGCGCCGGCATCCAGCAGTCGTTGCGCAACTCCGGACTGCACCCGCTGCTTGCCGCTGTTGTCAGTGCATCGGCTTTTGCCTTGGTGCATGGCAACTTGGCGCAGGGCATTCCGGCTTTTACGGTAGGCATTCTGTTGGGCATTCTTTACAACCGCACGGGCAACCTGTGGCTCTGTCTGCCGGCTCACATGGCCAACAATTTATTGGCCGTCGGGCTGATGGCTATGGGTAGCCGTTTCGACTTGGCCGAACGCTGGCCGGTTTGGGCCGTTGTGGCATTGGGCATTTTTCATATTGGACTTGGACTGCGCAATTTGCAGCGCACCCTGCGCCAACCTGTAGGCACATACGACGTGGCCGACAATGCCCGTTAAAAATCACGCTGAATAATATTACAATATGTTGATAGGTAATCTTGACTTGGGCGAACGCCCTGTGGTACTTGCTCCGATGGAGGACGTAACGGACATTGGCTTCCGACTGCTCTGTCGACGCTTGGGTGCCTCTATGGTCTACTCTGAATTTGTGGCGGCCGATGCGTTGGTTCGCATGGTAAACAAAAGTTTGGAAAAACTCACGGTTTGCGAGGCTGAACGTCCGGTAGCTATTCAAATCTATGGCAAAGACCCTATAGCCGTACGCGATGCGGCACAAATCGTTGTGGAACGAGCCCACCCCGATGTACTCGACATCAACTTTGGCTGCCCCGTTAAGCGCGTGGCTGGAAAGGGGGCGGGCGCCGGCCTGCTGCAGGATGTGCCGCGTATGCTTGAAATTACGAAAGCGGTGGTGGATGCAGTAGACGTGCCCGTCACGGCCAAAACCCGCTTGGGATGGGATGCACAGCACCAAATCATCGTGCCGCTTGCTGAACAGCTACAGGACTGCGGCATACAAGCGCTGACGATTCACGGACGTACCCGTGCACAAATGTACACGGGCGAAGCCGATTGGTCGCTCATTGGCGAAGTGAAGCGCAATCCGCGCATGCGCATACCCATTATTGGTAACGGTGACATCACTTCGGGCGAAGGTGCCAAACGTGCTTTCGACGAATTTGGAGTAGATGCTGTGATGGTGGGACGTGCCACCTTTGGCCGACCTTGGATTTTCAAGGAAATTCACGATGCTCTGCACGCTGACGACCATCAGGTTGACCAGGTTGTTCCCTCTGAATTTGCCCCCATGAGTGCCGATTGGAAACTGGATGTGCTCAAGGAACAGGTGCGACAGAGCGTTGAACGCATTGATGAATATCGCGGTATTTTGCACATTCGCCGCCATTTGGCTGCTACCCCACTATTCAAGGGGTTGCCCAACTTCCGCCAAACGCGCATCGCGATGTTGCGCGCTGAAACAGTAGACGAACTTTTCGAAATTATGGAAAGTACCCGACCGCTCATTCGCGAAGCTGAACATACTGAAAATACATTGGCTTGATGCAGCGCAATGCATTCCAGCTTATTGAAGTCGTCTAAACTTTTCTGACGAAGATTTGATTTGGAGATTTATCTCTTCTAAATTCAGACGACTTCATTGAAAAGTTCAGATGACTTCATTGAAAAGGACACTTTGTTCCGGCAAATCAAAAGCCCTCACTACAAACATTCATCGTGTTTGCAGTGAGGGCTTTTTGGGGCTCAGTAGCAAAAATGTGTGTGAGGGCAGTAACATTTTGGGGAGGTCAAACGTTGCTGCTTCGTACGTTTTGTGAATCGGCATGCGATAACATGTTATATCCCGATTTCATTTTTTTTTCGCGTGTGGAAAATGCGCGAGAAAGCCCATATATAAGGGGATGAATGCCGATTTTGGGGTGTGGAAAACTTTCGAAGTGCGATATTAGGAGGCCAAAAAATTTGGATTTCGGGGTGTTCGCGTTGTATCTTTGCATCAACCATATAAAGGCTGCACGACAGTATGGAGAAACTGTACGTCAGTCTAAACGGATGAAAAAACAGTATTCCTTATTTATTCATTCAGCGTTCTTTGACATTTTGCTACAAAAGAAAGTAAGGCAGGTAGGCCTATCTGAAACCCAGAATGCGTCGTTGAGTTTTACCACACGCTTTTGCGACTGAACCCTTTTCTGTTTTCAAGATCTACTTACGAAACTATGCTGTAGTCAATCTGTCATGTAGCCCCTGCTTAGATTTCGGGCTGTTGGCGCAGATAGTTGATAAAGGCATCGGTGGTATAGGGCAAACCTTCAACCTTGATTTCCTGATTAGCAGGGAAAAGCGAGGGGTTGTAGCCATCACCGCCCGAGGTGATAAATTCGTCGGTTACAATGATGTATTTGCCTTTGGGCTGCAACACCTGACGTTTACCCTTTCCGTTGCAATAAATCACGGCTTCAAGATTGCCAGCCTTGTTGCAAGTGGCAATGGCATTGCCTAATTGCAACCAACCATACACCTTGTTGTGCAAACCAAAGTCTACGAGTTCGAACAGCTGTTTGCCCGTGAGTTCATATACTTTCATTCGGTTGGCAAAGGGCAGAGCCTCGCCCACTTCAAGCACACTGACCGGTCCTTTCGTCAGTCCGGCGCGGATACTTCCGATGTGGCTCATACCGATAATTACCGCATCGTCCGGCAGTTTGGCATGCTGACGGTAAGTTTCGGCAAATGCTTTACATACCAACGTTCCCATCTCAGTTTGACGCCACTTTTTGTTTCGGTTGTGCGGCAGGTCGTTTTTGGCCATAGTCAGCACTTCGCCCAACGGTGTACCTCCCTTGGTGCGCGTGTTTTGCAGCAAAGAATCAATTTGCGCTTGCATACGCGCAGCACGCGGTTCAAGCACCTTCTTGGGTGTAACACGTATAAGATTCGGTTCAACATCGGTTACCACCATACGCTTGGTATCGACGGTGCAAAGCAGCATACTGATATAGTTACCATGGCTCTGTGCCTGCACAATAGGATACTGTGTAGCATTGATACGTCCACACACGGGTTGGTGTGAGTGAGCCGAAATGAATCCGTCCCAAATCGTAGCGTTCAAGCGGCTCAGGTTTTCGCGGTCCTTGTCGTCCCACACGGGTTGTCCGTCCTCATTGGTGCGCGAACCGATGTGTGTGAGCAACAAGCGCAAGTGAGCATCGTCAATAAGCGTATGTTCGGGCAGTTTCATCACACTGTCTAACACTGCCGGATAATTGCCATCGAAGGTCAGTCCGTTTACATTGCGTTTGCTCGTTTGCTGCGGAGTTGATGAAGTAATCAGTCCGGCAAAAGCCACGCGGAAGGTTTTTCCTCCCGGAAGTTTCACAGGCACCGAAGCTACAGGCTGGGCAAAATCAGGAATTTGTCCTGACGAAGTGCTGCGCATATTGGCACAGACATAAGTAAGGTCCCAATCCTTCGGCTTTTGGGGTAAATTGCTCCATTTTTTGGTCAGCGAACGTACGCCATCGTCGAATTCATGATTGCCCAACGCCGAAATGCGAATGCCTGCTTCATTAAAGAACACGGGCATGAGCTGACCTTGGGTTGCTTTGTAGAAATAGCTTCCACCAAAGGCATCGCCTGCCGATACAGTTACGTTGTAGGGGTAAACCTGCTTCAGCGAATCGAGTGTCTGCAACACAGCCGGTGCACCCGGAATACCCTTGAAATCGTTGCGGACAAATGCTCCGTGAAAGTCGTTGATTGAAAACACAGCCACCTTTACCTCCTGGGCCACACAGGGTGCAGCCATCAAGGTGCTAGCTAATAATAAGGAAGGTATTTGAAGAAATTTCATATCAGAATTTGAGAGAAATTGTATGGTAGAGGAAATGAATGCTGGCTTACGAGCGACTGATTTGCAAACCTTTGTCGGATATTTGCATATCGACAAAACGCGAATTGGCAGAAAGCGGATTTTCCGTGAGTTCCTGCTTGATGCGGCGTGCAGCTTCGGCATCCTTGGCTATCATGTACATGAACCCTCCACCTCCGGCACCGGGCAGTTTGTAACCATAGCACAAATCGTCGATACGCTGGCAGAGTTTGTCGATAATCGGCGGATTTGTGCCGGCATCGAGTGCTTTGTTTTGTTCCCAAGTGGTGCGAACCAAACGGCCGTAATGTTCCAGATTATTGCGCTGCATGGCATCGAACATCGTCAATGCGTGCTCCTTCATGGAATGCAACAAATGCAGGTGACGTGTGTTGTTGAGGAACATTCCGCGCACAATTTCTGCCAATATATCTTTGGCCGTACGGGTAACACCGGTGTAGTAGAGCAAGTGGCAAGGACGCATGTCGGAGTCGGTAAAAATGTTGTTTGGCAACCAGCGCGCCATGGCATTCTGGTCGAACCCGGCCGAGGTCTGCAACAACTTTATGCCGGGCAACACGCCCCCGTACTGATCCTGCCAGCCACCACCCGTGGTGAGCAACTGTTCAAGCACAAGGGTACGCGAACAAATTTCGTTCTTGTCCCATCCCAATCCGCAGAAATCGCTGAGTGCTCCCAACACGGTAGCTGCCAGAATGCTGCTCGTACCTAATCCCGAACCGGCAGGAATAGCTGCCAGCAAAGTGATTTCGATACCGCAGCCAAAAGCCTCAAGCTGGCGGCGCAGCGACGTGTACGATTCAACGCCAAAACCGGGCAAAAAGCCGGCCAGGGTGAGTGCCGCCTTGGGTATGGAAAACGGCGAACCTACTTTGTTATATTGTTTCAGTTCGTCGTAGGTTTCGATGCGCTCCATGGCACCGAGGTCGATAGAACGGCAAATAATTACGGGTTCCTTGCAAGGTTTGATATACACCTGCAACGGAGGCTGTCCGTTCAGTTCAATGGCCATGTTGACCACATTACCCCCGGTCGTAAGGCTGTAAGGCGGCGTGTCGGTCCATCCCCCTGCCACATCAATACGCACACTGCTTCGTCCCCACACAATTTGGTCAGAGTAAGTGGTGCAATGCGGCTGACAGCGTTGGCGCAGTGCATTCTGCATCAATCCCTCGCGCAGCAGGGAAAAAGCCTGTTGGTCGTGTCGGCGTGCTTCGTCGGAATCTGTTTTTTTGAAAATTTCCGAGCGGAACATGGCATCGTGAATGCGCGTCATGAGTGCGCTGTCTGTCGGCAACGAATCTGGAACGGGTAAATGGTTTTCGGCAAATTTTTCGGCCATGTCCTTCAGGTTCGTCTGATAGAACACACTGCGCTGCCAGTTTTTGGCAATGAGCGGCAGCGTCTCGGTTTGAAGCGCATGACGTTGGGCAAAGAGGCGGCGCAAATTGGCATGCACCGAAAGTTCATCGGCCGAAAAACGCGGCAACGAACGCCAGCATTCAGTCAATGCCGAATCGGGGTTGTCCGAAAGGAACCAATGGAGCAAATGCTCAAGCGTGTCGAGGTCGTGGCAAACGGGGAAAAGCGAGGCTGCCTGTAAATCGTCGGTCCGTCCTAAATCATCGAGGCTAATGCCGCGCTGCGACATCCACTGGCTGAAAGGTTTACCCAAATACAATGTATGTTCATCGGTCAAACTACCTCTGAAAGCATCCTCATAACCGTAGGGGCGGAGCGCAAAATCGCGTTCGTCGACGGGCACCATGTCGATGCAAACGTAGGGTGCAAGCGACACTTGCCAGTTATTCTGCGGAATGCCCGTCACAATGTTGTGATGCGAAGTTTTCCAACCCTTAGGGAGATAAGCATTTTCAATCCACACACACGACGTTTCGAGCGTAGGCCGATTAGCAATGCGTGCATTCTGCGTAAACACCGAACTCTGGGGTTTGATGCCTTTTTGCAAAATGTAGCGTTGGTCTTTCACCAGGTTCTGAATGGCTACGCTCGAGGTTATCATGTCCGTACCCGTGCCGTAATGGTAGAACTCGCCTCCCGGCAACGGCAGGATAACCACTTTCAGGTCAGCCAGTTCGTCATCGGGTTTCGAAGGGTTATTACCCAACGCACAGCCAAATTCGCTATAGAGGTCGTAAGTTCCGGGCACCTGCAGTGCGTGTCCGCCCGGTGTTTCGGCCTGCTGCGTGCCATTAGCCGCTTTGCGGATAAGTTTCAGAACCGCTTTGTCCGACAGCAGCCACACCCCGATGTCCATGAGCAGCAAATGCGAAGGCATGAGTTTGGCTTGCATCTCGGTCGAAGGCTTCTGCAGCATAAAATCAAGTTCCGTAGGGCGTTCACGGTTCATAAGGAACACCCCGTGATGCGAAGCTTGTTGCGGGTCGGCCCACAATCCGTAGCACACCACATCGGCCTCGGGGATGTCCTGCAAAGGAGCAGTAGCTCTGAGCAGCACATCGCCGCTGGCAATGAGCGTACGCAGTGTTTCGGGAGCTTTATGCATGATGCTCGTGTAAAGCGGCAGTTGCAGTTCGAGCAGCGATTGATTGATGCGTTGTCCGCGCGCCCATCTGAATACGGGAATGGGCGTCAATATTTTTCCACTCGGAGCGTATGCCGGTAAGCGTCGGCTTTGTCCGCCGGCATGCAGCAGAATGCGCTTTTCCTTTTTGAGCCATTCGCCAAATTCCTCCTGCGGTTGGGCTTCATCGGCAAAGGCTGATTGCAGCAGCCATGCCGTGCCACCCCCCGACCCAAGTTTGCAGTGAGCGGGGTCGGCGGTGCAATAATACGATTGGTGGTCTAATCCGGTTATATCGTGAAAGCTGTCAACCACATTGGGTGGCAGCGAAAGCAATTTCTTCATATTTAGCTTAGGGCATTTAAAATTTCTGAAAGTCGGTTGGCACGACCACTTGACTTACACAAGCAAAGTTACAGCAAACTGATAGGTGGAGCAAACGATTTTCTGCATTTTTCTTTTGCTTAGCACTCTCTTTACAGTAACTTTGCATCCATGGAAATAAATTTAGAGAAATACAAAGAAGAATTTATCGCGCTGCTCAAAGAGTGTAACCGCGATGGTATGGACGACGTTATTGCCGACCTCGAAGAAAACGGATTTTTCGAAGCTCCTGCTTCGGCCGGACATCATCTGAATGTGAAAGGTGGTTTGGTGCTACATTCGCTGAACACCTGCAAGGCTGCGCTTGCTGTGTGGGAAGGTATGCAGAAGGTAGAACCAACCCTGCACAATCAGGTACCGCGCGAAAGTGTTATCATTGCCAGCCTGCTTCACGATGTGTGCAAGCAAGATATGTATGTGCCGACGATGAAACGTCGCAAAACGAATTTAGGTACGTTCGAGGATGTGCCGGGCTACAACGTGACGATGAAAAACTTTCCGATGGGCCACGGCGAAAAATCGCTTGTTCTGCTGTTGTGCAGCGGTTTGGAACTGACCGATGCCGAAATGCTGGCCATTCGCTGGCACATGGGTCCCTGGGGAGTAAACATGAACTCTTTCGAGGAACAGCGAAACTACGATGCTGCCCACACGCTTTATCCGCTGGTAATGATTGTACACACGGCCGACTGTCTCGCCGCCAGCATCATGGAAACCACGCCCGAGGATTTGGAAAAGCTGTAATCAGTAACGCTTCAAAAGCAAAGTGAAGATTATTCTTTT
>Magnolia_p2__coassemble_2296_pt1 | contig 9886 bp, 7 predicted proteins | sample Magnolia_p2__metabat2_low_PE_008 | metagenome-assembled genome bin Magnolia_p2 | reverse complement strand
ATAGATAACAACCTCATATTCATCGTACCTATAAATCGTTTAGGACAACATTGGGCTGTTGGTGTAATTATCGGTAGCGCCTTTGGGAAAATCGTCACTTCTTTTGTAAACGATTTGATAATGCCTCCATTAGGTTGGATTATCGGTGGAGTAAATTTCAAGGACCTTAAAATTGAACTTCCGGCAAATGCTTTGCAAAAAGATGGCGAACCTGTCATCATTGCTTATGGTAATTTTTTGCAGACCTGTTTCGACTTTCTCATTATTGCCCTTTGCATTTTCTTGTTGCTACGATTATTCATGCGACTGTCCACAAAAAAGCAGGCAGAGGAAACACCTGCTGTAAAATCGCCCGAACCTTCAGAAGAAGTAAAATTACTACGAGAAATACGCGATACGCTGCAAAAAAGTAAACTGCCAAACACTTGCCGTATCTCCTAACTACTTGACCAAGCAACGCATTGTCAGCATATTATTCTATAAACAATAAGTTATCAGTTAGCGCAGAATAAAAAAATGTCCATAAAAAAAACAGAGTGCAAAGTATAGTTTTCAATTTTTATTGTACTTTTGCGATAGATTTTAATTTAAATAAAATATACAACCATGGAATATGAAGTAGAAAAACCTTATGTTATTGGTTTGGATATGGGTGGAACCAACTCTGTATTTGGAATTGTTGACCAAAGAGGTTCTATTAAATCGCAAACCGTTATTTCAACTAAAGCCTACCCCGACTTTGCCGACTACGTAAAAGCATCTATTGAGGCTCTTCAGCCTGCATTAGACACTGTTGGCGGACTGCAGAATGTACGTGCCATGGGTATTGGTGCCCCTAATGGAAACTATTATAGTGGAACTATCGAATATGCAGCAAATTTGGCATGGCCCGGCGTAATACCAGCCGCTCAAATGTTTGAAGACGCATTGGGCATTCCCTGCCGAATCACAAACGATGCGAATGCCGCTGCTATGGGCGAAATGACCTATGGTGTGGCACGTGGTATGAAAAACTTCATCATGATTACACTTGGAACCGGTGTTGGTTCAGGAATCGTTGTCGACGGCAAAATTGTGTATGGCAGCGACGGATTCGCCGGCGAACTAGGCCACTTTGTGATTGACCACAGCGAAAACGGACGCTCATGTGGTTGCGGTCGCAAAGGATGTCTGGAAACCTACACTTCGGCAACAGGTGTTGCTCGCACTGCACGCGAAATGCTTGAAAAGCGTTCTACTCCCAGCTTGTTGCGCGAAATGAATCCTCAAGACATCACTTCATACGATGTGTTCAAAGCTGCAGAAAAAGGCGATGAAATTGCCTTGGAAGTATTCAACTTCACCGGCAAAATCTTAGGTACAGCTTGTGCAGATTTCACTACTTTCAATACTCCCGAAGCTTTCGTATTCTTTGGTGGTCTTACCAAGGCTGGTGATTATTTGATGAAGCCGCTCTGCAAGGCCTACGAAGAAAACACCCTAAGCATTTTCAAGGGCAAAACCAAACTTCTCATCTCTGCACTCAATGGAAGCGAAGCTGCTGTGCTTGGAGCCAGTGCTTTAGGTTGGGAATAAAACCTTGATTTTAAGTAGCTGTTGAAAATTATTCATATTCAAAATATATCAGTATTCAACATCTTCTTTTTGCAATACTTATAATAAGTAGGTGCCCAAAATTATTTTATAGCTTTACCGAAGCGACAATCGTTTGTATGGCATTCTTATGCCGCACCCAAGCGCATAAATAATTTTAAGCACCTACTTTTTCGTCTTTGCCAACCACATAAACTTTAGACATACTACATAAAGCAGACTCAGTCGCAAAAACGTGCGATAAAACTCAACGACGCATCAAGGGTTTCAGACAGGCCTACCTGCCTTACTTTCTGTTGTAACATTATGTCAAAGAACGCTGAAATCAATAAGGAATACTGTTTTTTCATTCGTTTAGACTAAACACAGTTTATTAATACTGTAGTGCAGCCTTTATTGTGGGGGCAATGTCAGTGCAAACCGAATGCAGAACTTGAAAACTCGTTTTCGAAAATTTTGCTGAGGTGCAGCCTGACTTCGCCGTAGGCAATGTCCAGTGCAAACCGAACGCAGAGCGATGAGAGCTGAATCTCAAAAGCTATGCTGAGGCGCAGCCTGACTTCGCGAATGCAAAGATACAACATGCACAACCCGAAATCCATATTTTTTCGGCACCTGATATCGCACCTCGAAAGTTTTCCACACCTCCGAATGGGCATTCAACCCTTTATCTACGGACTTTCAGACGCATTTTTCGCACGCTAAAAAAATGAAATCGGGATATAACATTTTATCTCATGCCAATTCTCAAAACGTGCGAAGCAGCAACGTCTTACCTCACCCAAATACTACTACCCACCCCTTTTTGCTACTGATCCATCAAGCAACCTAACGAAGCCTTACTATCGTACATGGATTACGGACTGTATCCTTTTCGCTCGTACAGCTGTAGATAAAATACCCCCACTAAAGTAGCGTACGCCATTGTATACCTCTAACACGTCCGCACCATACCATCTCTGACACACTAAAATATCACAATAATGTCCATAAAAGAACCTCCTGCTTTTGGTAAAACAGGAGGTATGTGAACTATGTCTGCAAAAAAACAGTCATGAAAAATCAACCATTTTCAGATATTCGCTGAAGGGCTTTAACATCGAGAAATTTAATATAACGTCCTCGCACCTCAAGCAAACCTTCATCTGCAAAAATAGAAAGCGTACGTATGGCATTACTTGTTGTCATATTCGACAAATTAGCCAAATCTTCACGCGATATATGCAAATCAAGCGTTTGGCCGTCGGAATCGACACCATAAATATCCAAAAGAGACAAGAGAGCTTCAGCAAGACGACCACGCACATGTTTTTGGGTTATACTAACGATTCGTTTATCGGCAGTTCCCAAATCAGTAGCCAATTCACGAATAAAGAACATGGCTAAACGCGCGTTGGTATTTAACACGTCATACACAACTTTCATCGGCACAGATATAATTGTCGACTCCTCAAAAGCAGCAGCTGCCGTAACATAAGGTTCATTTGCCATTGAAGCTCTGTAACCAAAATACTGAATCGGTCGCAAAACGCGATTGATTAAGAAGCGCCCTCCTACTCCATCACGAAAAATCTTGACTTTACCGCTATGAAGACAAAGCAAACGTTCTGGTAAATCACCTTCATGATAAATCAATTCATTTTTCTTGTACCTTTCTACTTTTAATGTAGAAATAAAAAGTTCCCTATCGCGCTCCTCTAATAGTTCCCACACGTTTTTCATATTGCGGGCTGCAGCAACAGGATCGTAGTTGTCTAACCTAGTCATTTCGTTTAATCTATTTTCATGGTAAGGAATCACATGATTCTTGTCGTTAATAATTATAGAAATTCATTAACACAAATCACGCATTTATCAACTAACCTGCAAAAAGAACATTGCAAGCAAAAACCTCTTCTTTTAAAAAAGTCTAAAACTATGTTCACAAATGCTCTTTGGAAGTAGCGAATATAAATGCGAAATTAGTAAATTAACAAGAATAACCCAAAAATGCAACGTTATTTTTATGTTGCAAAGCATAATTTAGACCAACCTGTCCATTTTTTTTTAAAAAAACTTTCACCCAACATGTTTTTTTATTACTTTTGAGTGCCGTTTCGTAATGGATGTCTTTTCAGTAATCTAAATCTTCACTACTGCTACAGATTAAAATGTTGCAATACTTTAAATCAAGGCGTTGTTCATTCATTTTTCAAGAGTGATGAATAGAATATAGCACAACATTCGAAATGCGATTAACCATAAACATAAACCTTATAATCATATATCACCATGTGCTATTTAAGATTTGACAAAGCGCAGATGACCAACCTTCAGGAATCTCTTTATAAAGAGATGCTGATTACCAATAGGTCGGGAGCATATTGCTCTACAACTTTGGTTGGTTGCAACATTCGCAAGTACGATGGTTTGCTCGTAATCCCCGTTCCGGAACTGGATGATGAAAACCACGTCCTTTTATCTTCGCTTGATGAAACTGTTATACAACACGGAGCTGAATTCAACTTAGGGCTCCATAAATATCAAGGTGAAAATTACAGCCCTAAAGGCCATAAATACATCATTAGCTTTGAATGGGAACAAGTACCTACCTGGATTTATCGCGTAGGTGGTGTTTTGCTCAAAAAAGAAATCGCATTCGACACTAGTATCCACCGACTCTACATTCGTTACACACTTCTCGATGCTCATTCTGCAACAACCTTACGTTTACGTCCTTTCCTTGCATTCCGCAGCGTTCGACAGTGGACACACGAAAATGGAGTCGCTAATCGTAGCTACAACGAAGTTGACAATGGTGTTAGTATGTGCCTTTATCAAGGATATCCTGACCTTTATATGCAAACCAGCAAAAAGGCTGATTGGATATATTGCCCTGACTGGTACAGAGGACTTGACTACCCGAAAGAACGGGAACGCGGCTACAATGCGACCGAAGATTTGTTGGTTCCTGGTTACTTCGAAATGCCCATCAAAAAAGGCGAAAGCATTACATTCAGTGCCGGTATTGCTCCAATCAAACCCAATGAAATTGACGTTTATCTGGAAAAAGAAATCGAAAATCTTGACCACCGCGACAGTTTCTACCACTGCCTTGTCAATGCTGCGCACCAATTCCGCGTAAAGAAAGGCGACGAAAATTATATCATCACTGGTTACCCTTGGTTTAAAGTCAGAGCAAGAGATACGTTTGCGTCCATGCCAGGTTTGACTCTTTCTATCGGAGAGCCTGAACGATATGAGTTATACATGAACACAGCCATCAAGGCCATTTATAACTTTATCAATAAAGAGCCGATGTCTGTTGATATTTACGAAATGGAACAACCAGATACGCTCTTCTGGGCTGTTTGGAATATCCAACAATACGCGAAATATTCTTCACGAAGCATCTGCTATAACAAGTATGGTCAACTACTTAAAGACATAATGAACTACATTTGGAGTGGTAAACATCCCAACTTGTTTATTCACGACAATGGTTTGGTTTATTCTAACGGCCGCGACCATGCTATCACATGGATGAACTCTTCAAAAAACGGACGTCCCATCATTCCGCGTTCGGGATACATTGTTGAGTTCAACGCTTTATGGTATAACGCACTTAAATTCTTTGAACAGATTCTTTCTGAAAACGAAGGAGAAGACAATGCCGTTCTCGCTCAAAAAGCTACAGAGTATGCAGAAAAGGCTGCAGAGTCGTTTAAAGAAGTCTTCCTTAACGAATATGGCTATCTGCTCGACTATGTAGATGGTCAGATGATGGATTGGAGCGTACGTCCGAACCAATTATTTGCCATTGCATTAGACTTCTCACCGCTCAATATGAAAGAGCGTAAGTCTGTTCTCGACATCTGTACAAAAGAATTAGTTACGCCAAAGGGCATTCGTTCGCTGTCGCCTAAGAGCGGCGGATACAACCCCATGTATGTAGGTCCGCAAACACAGCGCGACTATGCTTATCATCAAGGTACTGCATGGCCGGTACTGACAGGATTCTATCTCGAAGCCTACTTGCGCGTATACAAGATGAGTGGCGTCAACTATATTGAACGTCAGCTTATTGGCTTCGAAGAAGAATTGTTCTACCACTGCATTGGAACTATTCCAGAACTATTTGATGGCAACCCTCCCTTCCATGGTCGTGGTGCTATATCATTTGCTCCCAATGTCAGCGGTATTCTCCGAGCTCTCCGCATGCTCGAAAAATATAATAATGCTATGGAATAAAAATTAAAGGTTTTACTTGTATGGATACTTGCTTTTAAAATCGAGCAAGTTCCTACAAGCAAAGCTGCAAATATAACCTCGCTATGAAAGTTTTAATGTTCGGATGGGAGTTTCCGCCTCATATTCTTGGAGGATTAGGAACTGCAAGTTACGGCATTACGAAGGGATTAGCCGCACAGCCGGATACGCATATCACTTTCTGTCTGCCTAAGCCTTGGGGCGATGAAGACAAAAGTTTTATGAACATCATCGGCCTAAGCGAAACTCCCATCGTATGGCGCGACGTAAATTACGATTATGTCAAAGAAAGATTGGGTAATAAAATGGATCCTCAACTTTACTTTGACTTAAGAGATCACATCTATGCCGATTTTAACTATCGACTGACTGATGACTTAGGCTGTATCGAGTTTTCTGGCCGTTATCCTGAAAATCTACAAGACGAAATCAACAACTACTCTATTGTTGCCGGCGTGATTGCACGCCAGCAGGAATATGACATTATTCATGCACATGACTGGCTTACATATCCGGCTGGTATACATGCAAAAAATGTTAGTGGCAAACCTCTTATAATCCATGTTCATGCCACAGACTTCGACCGTTCACGCGGACACGTTAATCCTACGGTTTATGGCATTGAAAAAGATGGAATGGACCATGCAGACTGCATTATGTGTGTGTCTGAACTTACCCGCCAAACCGTAATCAATCACTACCATCAAGATCCGAACAAGTGCATTACCATGCACAATGCTGTATATCCCTTGTCGCAAGAAATACTTGACATGGTTGCTGAACGCCGTAAGGAACATGGACACCGAAAAGAAAAGGTAGTTACATTCCTTGGTCGAATCACAATGCAAAAAGGGCCGGAATACTTTGTTGAAGCTGCTGCACTCGTATTACAGCGTACACGCAATATCCGCTTCTGCATGGCAGGTTCGGGCGACATGATGAACGACATGATTAATATGGTTGCAGCACGTGGTATTGCAGACAGATTCCACTTCCCCGGTTTCATGCGTGGCAAGCAGGTGTATGAAGCTTTTGCAGACTCTGATGTATATGTAATGCCATCTGTAAGTGAGCCTTTTGGTATTTCACCTCTTGAGGCTATGCAATGCGGTGTTCCTTCAATTATATCCAAACAAAGTGGTTGCGCAGAAATTCTTGACAAGTGTATCAAAACCGACTACTGGGATATTTATGCCATGGCCGATGCCATGTACTCGCTCTGCACTAATGATTCACTCCACGAATACTTAAAAATAGAAGGTAAAAACGAAGTTGACCAAATCACTTGGGAGAAAGTGGGTAAACGCATCTACGATGTGTACAATCAGTTCATTCACTAATCAAGGCATCACACAATAGGATACCAGATAATTATTCTATCATCATGAAAACAGTCTGTCTATATTTCGAAATACATCAAAACATTCACCTGAAGCGTTATCGCTTTTTCGACATCGGTACCGACCATTATTATTACGATGACTACGAAAATGCACGCTCAATTACTGAAACAGCCGAACGCTCATACGTTCCTGCACTTGAAACGCTCATCGAAATGGCTAAAGCCAATCCGGGCGAATTCAAATGTGCCATTTCACTTTCAGGTTGTGCCATTGAACAGTTGGAAAATCATGCTCCGCAAGTCATTGAATTACTCCAAATGCTCAATAAAACCGGCTGTGTTGAATTTCTTGCCGAACCTTACTCGCATGGATTCTCTTCATTGAAAAACGAGGAAACATTCCGCGATGAAGTTACCCGTTTGTGCAAAAAGGTGAAGACATTATTCAACCAAGAACCTAAAATCTTCAGAAACTCTTGCTTAGTCTACTCTGACGACATTGGCGAAATGGTTGCTTCTATGGGATTCAAGGGCATGCTGGCAGAAGGTGCTAAGCACGTGCTGGGATGGAAGAGTCCTCACTTCGTTTATAGCTGTAGCAGAGATCCGCGCTTGAAACTCTTGTTGCGTGATTATTCGCTTTCTGAAGACATTTCATATCGCTTCAATGACTCATCTTGGAGCGAATATCCACTCTTTGCAGACACCTATGCCAACTGGATAAGCAACCTTCCTGAAGAAGATCAAGTAATCAATATCTTCATGGAACTGTGCGCTATCGGTATTTTCCAGCCGCTGTCTTCAAACATCCTTGAATTCTTGAAAGCACTTCCTGCTAAATTCAAGGAAAGAGGTATTACCTTCAGCACTCCTTCAGAAATTTGCAGCAAAATAAAATCTGTTGGCGAACTGACAGTATCGTATCCAACATCATGGGTTGATGAGGAACGCGACCTTTCACCTTGGCTCGGTAATGTAATGCAACGTGAAGCTTTTGATAAATTATACTCTATTGCAGATCGTGTACGTATTTGCCGGGATAAGCGATTGATGCAGGATTTCGACTATCTGCAAGCATCAAATAACTTGCGCTTCATGAGTACCAAGCCTAATAGCTATGGAAGCTATCGCGGTATTTACGATACTCCCTACGATGCCTTTACTAACTATATGAACATCTTAGGCGACTTCATTACCCGTGTTAACGAACGCTATCCGCTTGATATTGACAATGAAGAACTCAATTCTTTGCTTACAACCATTAAGAACCAAGGCGATGAATTGGAACTTAAAAACAAAGAAATATCAAAGTTGCAGAACATGCTTGCTCGTTTAGAGAATCAAGTAGCAGCCGAAAATGAGGATGCACAAAGCGAGGGCAAGGCAACAAATAGAAAAAGTACCACTAAACGTGGTCCTAAAAAATAATAATTTGCCAACAAACAAATTATTGCTAACAAATTCGTAAAACAAATCAGTAAACTAGAGATTCAACACTTTAGTTTGCTGATTTTTTAATTTCATACTTTAACAAAGCTGCTATGATACAAAGCTTGAAGTTAACCGATTAAAACAATAAAAAAATGCACCTGTCAAAAGAAGAATCAAGAGCTATGGTTGTATCTGCTTTAATCATAGCCTCCATTACTGGTATTACATTTAGCATGAATAAATGTAGCCAGCATCAAAGTAATGAGCATACACTCAACAAAGAAGATGCTAAACAAGCCCGTATTTTCAATGAGAATATGGCTAAAAATATGGATGACGAAGATGAAGCAAACCATGCTACATCTCAGCCTTTTCCTTTTGACCCTAATCATGCAGACTCTATTACATTAAAAGCTGTAGGGTTAAAAAGTTGGCAAATAAAGAACATGATGAAATATAGGAGCAAAGGGGGTATATGGCGATCTGCTGAAGACTTTAAGCGATTATATGGTTTAACTTCTGAAGAATATGAAAGATTGAAACCATACATTCGCATTGCTCCGGAAGACAGACCTAAAACCAACAACAATTACAAGGACTACACACAAGAAATCTCTGAAATAAAAGAGATGCCCTATCAACGAGTTGAAAAATACGCAGAAGGTACCCAAATATCACTTAGTCAAGCGGATACCACTGCATTGAAAGGCATTCCAGGAATTGGCAGTTATTATGCTAGTAAAATCGTAAAATACCGGAACAGGCTTGGTGGATTTAACCATATTGGACAATTAGAAGAAATTGAGGGCTTACCGCCAGGAATAACACGATGGTTCTTCCTTGAACAAAATCCACCAATACATAAAATAAAAATAAATGAAAGTAGTTTCAAGGAACTTGTAAGACATCCCTACTTATCGTATGAACAAACAAAAGTTATAGTTAATCATATAAGGCGCTATGGTCCTCTACATAGTTGGAAAGATCTACGCTTGTACAAAGAGTTTACTGACAAGGATTTTGAACGATTGGCTCCATACTTCACATTTAACTAAAAAGAAGCCTTAGATTTTTCTGTAAGCAAGTATAAAACTAATGGTCAATAGACTACTTAATAGAAGAAAAATAAATGATTAAGGTACGACTACTTAATCATACATCAATGGAAGTGCTATAACGCAGTGGCACTTCCATTTTTAAGATGCCTATATCATGCCGTTTCGGACAGGCCTACCTGCCCTACTTTCTTTTGTTCAAAATGTCAAAGAACGC
>Magnolia_p2__coassemble_1727_pt1 | contig 13543 bp, 10 predicted proteins | sample Magnolia_p2__metabat2_low_PE_008 | metagenome-assembled genome bin Magnolia_p2 | reverse complement strand
GCACCCTCAAAACCTCCGAAGAATAACTGATTGTTTACCACGCTTTGCTTGGCATAATATGCTGAATACATTGTAAACCAATCCGCACACCTTTTGCTACTGATCCCGAAAATTGCTACTGACCCAAGTACGTTGAAAAAAAGGGAACGATAGAAAACAAAAACGCTTTCATGCTGAATATTTACAACATGAAAGCGAAAAAAACGAAGTCGGGATGACTGGATTCGAACCAGCGACCACACGCCCCCCAGACGCGTACTCTAACCGGACTGAGCTACATCCCGTATTGCGAGTGCAAAAGTAGTACTTTCTGACGAATGCACCAAATCTTTCGGCAGTTATTTTTTGAATTCAACAAAAAAATGCGACATCTGCCTGTGATGAGCTGAGACGACGGAGGTTGCGGATACGTTTCAAGACGTGGAACATACAAAATATTTCCTCATTTTTTATGAATGAAGCTATTTACAAATAGAACTCAAAAAGAAAGGTTAAGATTGAATTTCATAAAAGTTCAAACGACTTCATTGTGTAGATTATTTCACACAGTATTCTGGCACAATTTTTGAAGGGAAGAGTAGAATTATCGAAGCGAAAATGCGGCGTTTTATCTCCATGAACTTGCTACAGACGAGAGATTATTTCTATTCCGTATGCCAAGTTATAAGCGTATCGTCACTTAAAATTTACTGACCTGCTTTCACCCATTAGCTAATGCTCATGGCGAGCATGCAAAAAAAATGGCAACTACGCGTTTCACAACGCACAGTTGCCTCACAGAACTTATATAGAGATGAAAAAACTATCAGTATGAACATCGCAATAAATTGCTTGATGTTTACGACTACAAAGATAGGAATTTAATTCTTATCCTACAAACTTTTCCGTATATTTTCCTGCATGTTTTTTATTTTTTTCCTTTAAACATTCTATCTGTCAACTAGACTGATATTTTCGGGCGAAATACGGATTTTTTGCTGCTTATACAGAGTGCCTATGGCGCGTTTGAAGGTTTTTTTGCTTACTCCGAAGCGTTCTTTGATTTCGTCGGGCGTGCTGCTGTCGGTAAATGGCAGGGTGCCTCCGGCAGCGCGGAGTTCGTCGAAAAGTACTTCGGCGAAGTCGCGGAAACGCGATTTGCCGATGCGCTGGAGCGAGAGGTCGAGTTTGCCGTCGGGACGCACGGTGACAACTGTGGCCGAGAGTACGTCGCCGGCATGGGGCTCGGCTTCGAAAATTTGGTTGTCGTAAATCATTCCGGCGCAGCGGTTGTCGGCTATGACTTTAAAACCGAGGGGCGTTTTTTGCTGGATGATGACTTCTACTTCCTGACCGCGATGATAATGTGAGGGGGTGGCGGGCTGCAGGTAGCGTTCGACTTTGGCGGAAGCTACGATGCGCTGGCTCTCGGGGTCGATGTGGACGTGAACAAGATAGGAACGGCCTTGCTGCATGGGGAGCTTTTGCTCGCGGAAGGGAACGAAAAGGTCTTTCATCAGCCCCCAGTCGAGAAAGGCGCCGAACTCGTTGACCCAGGCTACCTTGAGAAAGGCGAAGTCGCCGACACGGGCCAAGGGGGTTTCGAGGGTGCCGACCAGACGTTCGCTTTGGTCGAGATAAACGAATACGTTGACTTCGTCGCCGGGGCGCATGCTGCGCTGCACGTAGGCTTTGGGCATGAGAATTTCGCCAAGGGGGCCGCCGTCGAGGTAGGCTCCGTGGTCGGTGAAGCGGACGATGCGCAGGGTATTATAATTGCCTATTTGTAAATTCATGAGTGTGATGTGCTTGTTGGAAGGTGAATAAGGGGGTAAAAATGGGCTTAGTAGCTGATGTCGGCTACTTGACCGTCGACCAGGTGGATGGTGCGGTCGGTGAGGCGGGCTAACGCTTCGTCGTGGGTGACGATGACGAAGGTCTGGCCAAGTTCGTCGCGCAAACGGAAGAAAAGTTGGTGGAGTTCTTCCTTATTATGGGTGTCGAGACTGCCGGAGGGTTCGTCGGCCAAAATAACGTCGGGCTTGTTCATCAGGGCACGGGCTACGGCTACGCGCTGCTTTTCGCCACCGGAGAGTTCGGAGGGCTTGTGGTCGGCGCGGTGGGTGAGTCCGAGGAAGTCGAGCAGTTCGTGGGCGCGTTTTTTGTTTTCGCTCTGCGAATTACCGGCTATCATACCGGGTATCATGACGTTTTCGAGGGCGGTAAACTCGGGCAGGAGCTGATGGAACTGAAAGACAAAGCCGAGATGGTGGCAGCGGAAGTCGGCTAACTTATTGCCCGACAAACTTTGAACTTGCTGACCGGCTATCTGCAGGGTGCCGCTGTCGGGCTTATAGAGGGTGCCCATGATTTGCAGCAGGGTGGTTTTGCCGGCTCCGCTGGGACCGACAATGCTGACTACTTCGTGGGGCATGATGTCGAGGTCGATGCCTTTGAGCACTTCGAGGCGGTCGAAGGTTTTGCGTATATTGCGCACAGATATTATGGGCTCTACGGTGGGTTGCACTTGGGGCTGTGAGGCGGTTTGTTCGCCGGACTGTTCGTTTATGGGTTGGGTTGTTTCCATAACGGATGTGGATATTTAGAAGTAGTTGGCGCGGCTCGGACTCGTTGACGTGAAAGCTGGGAGTGGAAATGATGAGCTGCGCGATTTGTGTTTGCTTTGCTACAAAGGTAAGTTTTTTTTTGCTGTTTCCCAACAATTCAAGGGGGAAGCTGGAAGTTGGAATGCGTTGGAGGGGGAGAAAATGGGCGCAGGCTCAAAGTTGCGGTCTGATGCAACGGGGTTGATACTGCGGATTGGTACATTTGGATAAGCGAAACGGGAAGAATTGATATATCCCTATTTCATTTTTTTCGGGGTGTGGAAAACGTGCCGAAATGCCCGTAAACAAAGGGATAAACGAACGTTTTGGGGTGTGGAAAACTTTTGAGGTGCGATATTAGGCGACGAAAAAATTTGGATTTCGGGGTGTGCCTGTTGTATCTTTGCATCAACCATGTAAAGGCTGCGCAACAGCATGGATAAGTTGCACATAAGCCTTGACGGATGAAAAAACAGTATTCCTTATTGATTCATTCAGCGTTCTTTGACATTTTGTTACAACAGAAAGTAAGACAGGTAGGCCTGTCTGAAACCCGGGATGTATTGTTGAGTTTTACCACACGCTTTTGCGACTGAGTCTGGGAAAGTGCTTATGGCTACCCTACTTCGTCTGAACGGCATGTGGAAAATGAAGTGAAGTGTGGGTGAAGGTGATGAAGGCGTTTTGTTCTCACACACAAAAAAAACGTTCAATGCCCTGCAGTGTGTGCAGTGACATTGAACGTTGAGATATTCATCATTTATTTTATTTACTTCTTGGCTGCAGGAGCGGGAGCTGCTGCGGTGATGCCAAGCTTCTTCATTACCTGTGAGGTAACGTCGGTGCTGAGGGTTTCGTTGATGACGATACCGGCAGTTTGTGCACCGTTTTTGTCGACGATGTAAACGAAGCCGCCTTCCTGGGCAACGGCGTTGACAGCGTTCATTACCTTTTGCGTTACAGGCTGCATTTTGGTTTGCTGTGCCTTCTGGAAGTTTTCAGCATTGTCCTGCTGTGCCTGCTGCAAACGCTGGTACATTTCCTGGAGTTCCTGGTTGTGACGCTCTTTGATGTTGATCGGAGTAGCGTCGGTGTCTTCCTTCTGATACTTTTCGGCCTTGGTCTGCAACTCTTTCTGCATACCTTCGAGCTCGGTCTGATATTGCTTGTAGAGGGCTTCGAGTTCCGTCTGTACGGTTTTAGCTTCGGGCATTGACTGCATGATTGAAGCGTAATCGAAGTGGGCGAACTTTTGAGCGCAGAGGCTCAGGGGTGCGAGGAAAAGCACCATCAACAGTAATTTCTTGAACATTGTATTAGTTGATTTTTATGATTTACTAAATATGGATTGTGAACTGCGGCGGCTAATTGCCAACGCGGACTGCCTGCGCCCGAAGCACTGCTGCTTAAAGTTTGGCATTCAGGGGCTTTGCGCGCAGCAAAGATAGAATTTTTAATTGGAATAGCCAAGTTTGGCCAGCACCTCATTGCTTATATCAATGGATGGCGAGGCAAAAATGATGCCTGCATCGGATGCGCGGTCGAGAATGAGCTGGAAATTCTTGGTCGTGGCTATGCTTTTGATGGCGTTGTAAATTTCGTCCTGAATGGGCTCGATAAGGGCCTGACGTTTCTTGAAGAGTTCGCCTTCGGGACCGAAATATTTTTTCTTGAGGTCGGCGGCTTCTTTTTCTTTATCGACAATGGCTTTTTCGCGTTCTTTCTTTTGCTGCTCGCTCAGGAATACGCTTTCGTTCTGGTAATTCTTATACAGAGTTTCGGCGGCGTTGGCGAGGGCTTCAATTTCGCCTTGCCATGCCTTTGAGGTTTGATTCAACTGTTCGTTGGCGCGCTCGTAGGCAGGAATGTTGCTGAGTATGTACTCCATGTCGACGAGGGCGAACTTCTGTGCCTGGGCTGCAACGCTGCTGCAGAGCACGCAAAGGAGGAGAATGATTTTTTTCATGTGGCGTATAGGTTTTAGGAGTTGTTTGACAATGTGTATCGCATTTTTCCTTTCCGGCTTCTTTATTGGCCGGCAGGTAACTACTTCAACGGGCTTAGGGGACTTGAGTTCCGCCAGGCTCTTGATGAAGTTAGTGATGAGAAAAAGCGGGTTGTTCCGAAGCTATGTTTTTTAAAAAAACGGCAGGCGTAGGTAAGGCTGCGCCTGCCGTTGGGATTTACTTGAATGAAAACGCCGGTACGAAATGGGACCTGACGGTTATACGCGACTTAGAATTCCTGACCGATAATGAAGTGGAACTGTGATCCACCGGCCTTGGTTCCGTTGACGTATTTCTGGAAACCGTATGCCCAGTCGATACCCATCAAACCAACCATGGGCAACAGAATGCGGACACCAACACCGGCTGAACGCTTCATGTTGAAGGGGTTGAATTTCTTGACATCGGTCCATGCATTACCGCCTTCGAGGAATGCGAGGGCGAAAATAGAGGTGGACGATTCGAGCATGAGCGGATAGCGGAGCTCGAGGGTCATGCGGCTATAAGCGTAGGCATCGGGGGCTGAGTTACCGGCAAGGGCACCGTTGTCGTAACCACGAAGACCGATGGTTTCGGTGGCGTAGCCCGATGAATAACCCGACATACCGTCACCACCGACGTAGTAGGTTTCGAAGGGTGACTTTTTATGCTGGTTGTAAGCACCAAGGATACCAAATTCAACACGGGTCATGAGCACGGGCGCTTTGACTACGCCGGCAAGGGCGGTGAAGTTGCGGAATTTGAGTTTCCACTTGTGGTATTCAATCCAGCGGTATTTCTCTTGCGTCTCTTTCTGGAAGTTGGCGCTGCGGCTATCGGTGGCCAAGTTCTTGTAGTTGCGGCCGTCCCACAATGAATAGGGAGGCGTGGCTGTTACTTGGAAGAGGAACTCTGAACCCTTTCGGGGATAGAAGGGGTGGTCAGTTGAGTTGCGCTGCAGCGAGAGCGAGAGGTTGATGTTGTTGCAATTACCATTGGTGATGAGGAAGTACTGCCATGACTTGAGCATGTAGCGGGTGTACGACAATTCGGCCATGAAGGTGAAATAGTCGTCGGGCCAACGCAGACGCTTACCAAAACCGAGGCTGACACCGAGCATCTTTACGTATTTGTCGGGGTCGTAGGCGTCGGTGTAGTAGTTGGAGTTGACACCGGTTCCGTAGAGGTAATTATAATAGTTGTTGTAATAATTCTGGTTAATGTAGTTGGAGTTGATATCGCTCTGCTTACTGTAGAAGATTGAGAAAGAGAGCTGATTGGGGCGCTTACCTCCTAACCAGGGTTCGAGGAACGAGAGCGAGTAGTTTTGGTAATAGGTACCATTGGTTTGCACCTGGAGCGAAAGGGTTTGTCCGTCGCCCTGAGGAATGAATCCGGCTCGCTTGGCACCTCCGCTAAAGAGGTTCTGTACGCTGAAGTTGGTGAACTTTAATCCGACACGACCTACAATACCTGTTTGTCCCCAACCGGCTGAGAGTTCAATTTGGTCACCGCCTTTGGTGGTGAGGGGATAGGTGAGGTCGACGGTTCCTGTCACCTGATCGGGCTTGATATTCTGGAATATTTCGCTTTGCAGGGCTTCGGGGTCGAACTGGTTCATTTGGGCCAAATCCTGCAGCGAACGCTTGATGCTTTCCATCGAGAAGAGGTCGCCGGGCTTGGTTCGAAGTTCGCGGCGAATGACGTTTTCATAAACGCGGTCGTTGCCTGCGATGCGAACGTGGTTGAAGGTGGCCTGACGTCCTTCGCGGATACGCATTTCAAGGTCGATGGAGTCGCCGTCGATATTGATTTCAATGGGGTCGAGGTTGTAGAACACGTAACCATTGTTGTAATACAGGTTACCGATGGCGTCTTCGTCTTGATAAAGGCGTTCGTTCATTTGTGTCTGGTTATAGACGTCGCCTTTCTTCATTTGCAACACGCGTTCCAGAAGGTCGGAATTGTAGACGGTATTTCCTACCCACGAGATGTTGCGGACATAATACTTTGTTCCCTCATAAACGTCGAGGTATACATTTACGTGTTTGTCGTCGATGGATTGTACGCTGTCGGAAATGATGCGGGCGTCGCGATAACCCCATGAATTGAGTTTTTCAACGAGCAAGCCTTTATCTTCTTCATATTTGTCGGCCAGGAACTTCTTGGAGCGGAAGATGTTTACGAAACTTTTTTCGTGGGTTTTCTTCATCGCTTTCTTGAGTTTGCGTACGTGTTCGGGCTTGGCGCCGGTGATGAAGATTTTCCTGACTTTGATTTTTTCGTTTTTATTGATGTCGATGTCGACGAGTACGCGGTTGTCACCGGTTACGTCTTCGCGCTGCACTATATTGACTTCGCAGTTTTTAAATCCTTTTTCTTCGAAGTGCTTTTTAATATAATGTTTGGCGCGGTCGATAATGTCGGTGTTGATTTGCATACCGGGCTGCAATCCGATAATTTTTTCGCAGTCCTCGCGTTCCGACTTTTTTACACCGCTATACTTGATACTCGATATGCGAGGTAAGGCGGTGAGGGTGAAGTGCAGGAAAATTTTATTTCCTACGATGCTGTCGGCGGTTACTTGTACATTAGAGAAAGCCTTTTGCTCCCAAAAACGGCGTACGGCATCGCTGATATCGGGTCCGGGCACTTCGTAAATCTGTCCGACATTCAGCCCCGAAATGCTCAGAAGGTAATCATTGTCGTAGTTTTTTACACCGTCAATAACCACTCCGCCCAATTCGTAGCGTTGGTGATTGGCGGTATAATTGATATCGGGTGCAATTTTCGTTGTGTTGTCTGTTTGTGCCTGCATACTCAGCGTTGCAGCGAGGGCGAGCAGCAGGGTCAAGATGCGTGAACTGTTCATTTGCAGCATGAAAAGGATTAGTGAGAGGGGCTAATGTATAGCGTTTGTGGCTTACGTCAGCAACATGATGACTTACGATTGCATCATGATAGCTTACGATAGTGGGAAAAACGGATGGGCTAAAACTGTATGGCTCAAGGTTTTTGCGCTTCAAGCTGTTCGCTCGTCTTGCCGAAACGGCGTTCGCGACGATTGAACCACTCGATGGCTTTGAGCAAATCGGCTTCGTGGAAGTCGGGCCAATAAGTATCGCAGAAATAGAACTCAGTGTAGGCGCATTGCCAGAGCAGGTAATTGCTCAGACGCATTTCGCCTCCGGTGCGAATCAGCAAATCGGGATCGGGCATGAACGAAGTGGCAAGACGACTCGATATGAGTTGTTCGGTAATCTCTTCGGGTTTGATACTTCCGGCTGCGACTTCGGCTGCGATGCGCTTGACAGTGTCGGTAATTTCCCAACGTGAACTATAGCTCAGGGCTATAACCATCGTCATGCCGGTATTGACTGCGGTGCGTTCCTGCAGTCCGAGTATCGACTGTTTCACTACGTCGGGCACACGGCTGAGATCACCGATGATGCGCAATTTAACGTTGTTCTTCATAAACAACTCCTCTTCGAGCGAGGTCAGGATAAGCGACATCAATGCGGCTACTTCGTCGGCCGGCCGGTTCCAGTTTTCGGTCGAAAAGGTGTAGAGCGTAAGGTATTTCACGCCGAGATTTGAGCAAGCCGTGGTGATTTCGCGAACGGCTACCACACCCTGCTGGTGACCCATGCTGCGGTTCATTCCGCGCGCTTTGGCCCATCGTCCGTTGCCGTCCATGATGATGGCAATGTGGGTTGGAATGCTTGAAGAGTGAGTTTGCATAAGCTATAATGAATCGGTACTGCGCTGTAGTGGCGATTATAGTTTGTGTGAACTGGACTGTTGCTGTTTTCGCAAAACAGACTGTACGGTTCCGGAGGGAACTAACCTGACAGAACGATGACAAAGCTGCTTAATCACGATTGCAGGTGGGGCAACGCGGATTGAGGTCGTACGTCAAAGTCAGGGTCAGGGCCGAGTAATGGTCTTTATTTCGGAAACCGGATGATTTAATACCCAAGGGGGCATCAAGTCCGTCGAGTTTATCAGACAGGCTGAAGTGCATCAGCCAGTCGAGCCCTAAGTTCAAGCGCGGAGCTACTTTATACTTTACGCCAAAACCTAAAGGTATGTTGGCGCTGAAAGCTTTGCCCGCCGGTCCGTAGGTCAATCCAAAGCCCATTTGGAGATAAGGAACGATACGAGAATATCCTTTGTAGTCGCGCACATATCCATAGGGCAGGAAATGAAGTTCGTAGAGTGCTGAAAGGTCGTAAATGCCGTCGCTCACTTCGTAGTGCAGGCGATCGGAACCGGGCTGTGAGGGATCGATGGGGTAAAAATTCTTTATGCCATCGGTTGCACCTTTTATCTGCGAATAGCTGAACTGTGCCTTTACGGCCATGCGGGGATTGAGCGGGAAACGGGCTACTGCCGCTGCGGCCAATCCAATTTTCCCATCCACATCTGTCAGGTTCAGCCCCATACCCACACCTCCGCCTAATTCCAGACGGTAAACGGTTTCGTCGTTTTGCGCTGCGGCGCGCAGACTGCAAACGAGGGCTAACAGACAGATTAAATAGCGCATGATGATAGGAAATGAAGTGGGAGGTTGCTTAAAATGCTAACAGTTTGAAGGATGGCACGCACAGTATAAAGCTAAACTTCGAAGGTTGTAGCTCCTACCGGTGCCCAAAAGGAATCACCGACGCACACTGCGGTCGAAACGGGTATCTTCCTGTGCCCATCCCAAACGGTTGATGCGGCCTTTATATACATTGCCTGTTCCGCTGCACACCACCCAAACGTAATGGTCGGCATCAACGGCTACGGCCAACGAAGTGCTTTGGGGCATAGCCGGATGCTTCATGTCGTTGGGGCGCCAGGTGCGTCCATAATCGCGGCTCACATAGAAGGGAGCTACTTTACCCTCGGCAGTAAGACCTGTAAGTACTACAGCATCGTCGTAAGAAATGAGAGTGGTATGGGTTAAAACGGGACAGGCATACTTGCCCAACTCCTCGGTTTGAGGCAGGTTAATCCAGGGGTAAACATAGTCGCCCTTGCGGTCAATGTCGCGTTTCCAAACACTGGCTTTACCTTCGCGCGTTCCCGTCAGAATCACGCTTTCGTACGATTCGTCAACACGTGATTTCTGCAGCGAAGCGCAGATATTTTCTGTAGGCAAAGAGTTGCCTTCTTCCATCGAACTGGCCACCCACACGGTTCCATTAGCTGTAGCAAACAGGCCATTTCCATGAACAGCATAAAGGCTGTCGGTGCCTGCGCCCGCCAGTACTGTCAGGTCGGGAGTACCTTCAACGGGCGTCCAAACAGCAGGTGCATCGGCAGAGGCTGTCATGAGGCGAGTGCCGTTGAGCGCATAGAGTTTTCCGGCAAAGTACTGTACAGATTCTACAAGAATGGGGGCATTGAGCTGCTGACTGCGGCTGAAATCGGGCGTTTCAGTAGATGAAACAACAACTTCGGCAGTTCCGGTCTGCGTTTTACCAAACACCAGGAGCTGCTTACCACATACCACTGCACGGCTTTCGGTATAATGGGCAGCCGCATTGTTTGCAGCTCCCTCACTAACGGTTTGCCAGGCAAAAGTGTCGGCTTCTTCGCGATGCACGCGAATATCAATGGTATACTGACGGCTAAATTTGGCGCCGGCAGAATAAACTGTGAGTACGCGCGGTACGGTAAAATCGGTACTGTCGGATGCCACAAACACGGTATCCTTACCCGTTATCATACTCTTCAGCGAACCGGTACCCGAAGCGTTGAAAGTAGAAAAGGTTACTTTCGACACATCGGTACCAACGGGCAGCGAATCGAGATTGAAAATCAGGTTATTCTTCTGATCTATATGCATGGGATACATCGTTCCCGTCACAGTTACGACATAAGTACTGTCCTCGCCCTTTGAACTGAGCGTGTGGAGCGTACGCTGCAAATTTCCCATAATCACGCCCGAAACCAAACAGTCGCGCGAGAGCTCGTAATCCACATCATTGCTGGTATCGCAACCCACAAAAGCTATGTTCAGAATCAAGCTCAGCAAAAGAGCAAAAAAGGATGATTTTTTCATATTAGGGTAATAGGAGTAAACTGTATTTTATTCAACCGGGGTATAGGCAATGCGTCGTGCAAGTTCAGATAAATCAATCCTTGTTTCCTTACAGCCAAACAGATGATAATCAAGGCTATTCATCTGAATCCATCATCCATTCAGCCCATTATCCCGACCGACACCGACGCCCGAATTTCTATTTTTACACCACGTTGGCAAGCCGGTGTATGCATTAATTATTCTGCCGTGGTAACAGAAGGTAAGGCTAAGTGCATGCAGTCAAAACAGCAACGCACAACCCTGCCACTTGTTTTCAGCAAAGTGCCATTCTATACCACGACTAACTTACTAACTTGCAAAAGTACGCACAAAATCTTGATTGGCAGTATTTTTCAGTTAGTTTTCTTTGGTTTTTAAGTTTTCTTGTTGAGCCAAGGTTTTGACTCAGTCGCAAAATCGTGTGGTAAAACTCAACAACGCATCCCGGGTTTCAGACAGGCCTACCTGTCTTACTTTCTGTTGTAACAAAATGTCAAAGAACGCTGAATGAATCAATAAGGAATACTGTTTTTTCATCTGTCAAGGCTCATGTGCAACTTATCAATGCAGCAGTGCAGCCTTTATTGTTATTGCAATGTCGGTACAAACCGAATGCAGAGCGATGAGAGCTTGCTCTCAAAAGCTATGCTGAGGTGCAGCCTGACTTCGCTATTGCAATGTCAGTGCAAACCGAATGCAGAGCGATGAGAGCTTGCTCTCAAAAGCTATGCTGAGGTGCAGCCTGACTTCGCTATTGCAATGTCAGTGCAAACCGAATGCAGAACTTGAAAACTCGTTTTCAAAAGCTATGCTGAGGTGCAGCCTGACTTCGCTATTGCAAAGATACAACGCGCACACCCCGAAATCCAAATTTTTTCGTCGCCTAATATCGCACCACGAAAATTTTCCACACCCTAAAATCGGCATCGAACCCTTTATCTACGGGCACTTCCGCGCATTTTCCACACGCGAAAAAAAATGAAATCGGGATATAACTTTTTATCTCATGCTGATTATCAAAACGTACGAAGCAGCAATGCTATGCCTCACCTAAATGCTACTATTCCACACCTATTTACTACTGACCCAAGGTTTACGCAAAACTCTACAGAACAATAATAAAAGCCAGAATTTCTGTCTGTACGAATAAAAAAAATGCGACTTCAATGATTCCCATCATCGAAGTCGCCAATATGCGGGTCACCTTTTGGGTGTTTCCCTCATGAGCAAAGACACTACTCGGAAATGCCTAAAGCTCGATAATTCTTTCCTTAACAACCTTCTTACCCGAGTATCTATTTTAACCTATCTATGAATTCTAACTCAGTATGTGACGCTATGTAACTTAATACAAGCAGCATGAAACCAGACCTGCAACGGGGTTGGAAGCAAAACAGGGAAACTTGCATCGAATTGGTAAAGGAGCATTTAAGCCTCAGCACCGTCAAACGGTGTTCCTTGTTACCAGGTGTTCATCTAATCTGAAAGTGCGCCTGATTTCGATGCGTGAAATAGTTTAGTTTTGTCTTCGTGTTTTGTGTTGGTTAATGAGTGAGTCACCTCAAGGTTTCCCAGTCTGAGCGATGCTGTTCTCTGCTTGCCCTAACCGCGTCAATGTCTATATATATTGTATAGACGATCTGAAGACAGCGCGAAAAAATGTATTTAAAATGAGCGGTGCGAATGTATCGCTGTTTGCTTGATTTTAGTTACATTTGTCATGGCTATTGCCAGACCGCATAACTGTCGTTTCATTTTCACGATGCAAAATTATGCAGTTTTCCGCTACCAAGCGCCTACTTATGTTGCATTGGTGTGTAATTTTTGAGCAATACAACATTTTTACTATTAAATACATCATTTTTACAAGCTACTCCCTGATTTTGCACAATAAACGACCGAAATAATCAAAGTATCGCATCTATTTTTCTACTTTTCTACCAATCGAAAACTCCGATTTTTTGCATAAAATGGACCTTAGCGAAGAAACCGGACGTTCTTTTCTTGGTGCATGACACATATTATTTTAAGCACACGCAGGATTTCAGTTCACAGTATTCTTGCGGATTATACCTCTGCCACGAATCATGGGCGTAACGAGCATTCTAAAAACGAACCATTTTTTTGACATACACTTATACCTATTCCACAAAGTATAATCTCCAATCACTTTGAACCGAAAAACATTTCACTGCTTCTTGCGTACAAAGCAGATTTAATATATAGGTAAATAAGCACAAAAATAAACAATTCGCCTCGACCTTCATTTCAAAGCGAGAATAGCGTACGTGAAACCTACTTTGATGTTTTCCTGCAAACGCCAATTATCAGTAATTCCGAATTGCTTAAAACTAGCTCGGAACTAATTCAAACAAGCTCGGAACTAATTTCAACAAGCTCGGAACTAATTTCAACAAGCTCGGAACTAATTTTGGCAATCGCGGAGCTATTTTTGACGATAGCCCATCGCGTAGTTCAAACAATGGCAAGCAGATGAAAAATTACGATGTTATATATATTACCACACACCCCACCCCATTTTATCATAACCCCATGCTTCGACCTGAGTTTACACCGCACACTCAGCATAATAATTCATAGACCCCAACAATTAGTTACACAATCTCACCTTCATCCCTAAACCCTTCGCTTTTCTGCACACCGCAAAAAAACACCACAAAATACCACGCGCACCCGCCTTACGCGCCTGCCAAACTACCCCATTTCGACCTAAAAGAAGAAAAATCAAAGTTTTTTCAAAAAAAATCCACAAAACATTTGGTCAATTCCAACAGACGTAGTATCTTTGCACTCGCAAACCACAACCAAGGCCTACAGCCAAAGTTTAGGAGAGATGGTAGAGTGGTCGATTACAGTAGTCTTGAAAACTACCGTACCGA
>Magnolia_p2__coassemble_1725_pt1 | contig 13559 bp, 7 predicted proteins | sample Magnolia_p2__metabat2_low_PE_008 | metagenome-assembled genome bin Magnolia_p2 | reverse complement strand
TAAGTAATTATTGAAAAATGCGATTTTTCGATACGAATGATATACTTATTCCTTGTAAGGAAGCATACACTGGTCGGGGTAGCCGCAAAAGGGTATTCCGAATGTAAGGTGCAAAATTACTTGCTTTATTGCACCTAACCAATACCTATTATAGGGTATTTGCCATTTTTACCCACAGATTACAGACATTTGTCCACTATTACGCGAATTACGCGATTTATCTCCCTGTTTCACCCACCCCGAAACTGCGTAAGTTTTTGTTTTTACAAAAATCGATGAAGGGATTTTTACATAACATTTTGTCATACTATGTATTATTTGTACTTTTGTTTGCATGAAATCGGCACTGCTCATTCATGCCGGTAATACATGTAATAGCGTCTGACAAGATGAAACCTACAATAGACTTTATTTTGGTTTACGAACCGCAAAATGCCCATTGCGCTGAAACCATCGAAACCATTCTGAATACGGACTGCGTCAATCAGTTGTTTCTGATTGCCGGAAACTCTGATGCCGCCCAGGATGCACAAGCTGTGACAACGCAGAATGCCAAACGGTGTAGCGTGCTGCAAACAGACAATGTTAATGGCACCAAGTTCCTACGGCTGATTGCACCCAAACTGGAAGCTAAATTTACGCTTTTCTACCTTAGTTCACACGACCTGAAGCTGGGTTATCGTGCTATAGAGCGTCTACTGCAAACAGCAGGATATCACGCTGACAACTTTGCCGACAATGACCCAAATTCGGCCTTGATGCTTTATTCCGACCGTTACGACTCTAACGGCTTGCATCCCACAATTGATTACCAAACCGGATCGCTACGTGATGACTTCGACTTTGGTTCGCTGCAACTTATCAGAACTTCGGCTATACGCCATTTTCTAAACAACGGCCGGAGTCCGCGCTATCGCTTTGCCGGACTTTATGCCCTGCGCCTGTTTATCAGTTCAAAAGGGGAAATAGTGCATTTACGCGAACCGCTTTACAGCGAAATCGAAACAGACTTGCGTGTTTCCGGACAAAAGCAGTTTGATTACGTCAATCCGCGAAACAAGGAGGTGCAACAGGAAATGGAAAGAGCCTGCGCCGAACACCTGAAACAAATCGGAGCCTGGCTTGCACCTGACGAATTGAACGAACTGCCGGCTGATACTACGGTTTATCCGGTTGAAGCCAGCGTTATTATTCCGGTGCGTAACCGCGCCAGAACTATTTGCGATGCGGTAAACAGTGCGCTGAGTCAGCAGGCCGATTTTACGTTTAACGTCATTGTTATTGACAACCATTCAACCGATGGTACCGCTGAGGCTTTGCTTCAATATGCACAAAACGAACAGGTCAAAGTGCTATGCCCCACTCGCCACGACTTGGGCATAGGCGGTTGCTGGGACTATGCTGTGCGCTCGGAATACTGCGGAAGGTTTGCCATCCAACTCGATTCGGATGACTTATATGCTGCGCCCGACACTTTGGAAAGAATTGTCGCGACCTTTCAGCAGCAACACGCGGCTATGGTGATAGGTAGCTACCGCATGGTTGACTTTGACTTGAACACCTTGCCTCCCGGACTTATTGCTCACACAGAATGGACTGCCGAAAACGGACGAAATAATGCACTGCGCATTAACGGACTGGGGGCTCCACGTGCGTTCCGTACCGACATTTTACGACAAATAGGTTTCCCGAACACAAGCTATGGCGAAGATTATGCACTGGGACTCTGCTTTTCGCGTTATTTCCGCATAGGACGTATTTACGACGAACTATACCTTTGCCGACGGTGGGAAGGTAACTCGGACGCAGCCTTGAGCATCGAAAGTCAGAACCGAAACAATGCTTACAAGGATGCACTCCGCACCATGGAGGTTCAAGCGCGTCAGGCATTGGTCAAACGTTGGAATCATCCGCTTAACGAAGAAGAAATCAGTAAGTTCTTCGATTGGCAGCTCACCCGCTGGGACGAGGCACGCGAACGCTATGAAGCGCTGGCTTCACAGGTTCAAACCCGTGTTCTGCCTCTGGAAGATGGCGAACTGCGTGTACAATACAATCCTTCGCGCATCGTGAGCACCGGTGCGAAGGTCGACAAGAAGTCATTGAAAGCCCGTCCTTGTTTTCTCTGCGAAAATAACCGGCCTGACACGCAGCGTGCCTTGCCGGTGATGGGAAGCATTGAGGTTTTGGTAAATCCATTTCCTATTTTGCCTCACCACCTGACAATTCCTACCCGCCGACATACGCCACAAGATTTCAACCGCTTTGCTTCTTTGCTCGACAAACTGGCCTGGCAACTGCCCAACTATGTTGTATTCTACAACGGTGCGCGCTGTGGGGCTTCTGCACCCGACCATGCGCATTTGCAGGCAGGTTCAAAGGGTTTGATTCCCATTGAGCGTGATTGGAAAATTTACGAAAATCACCTGGAACGCATTTATCCGTCGAACAAAGACGAGGAGGCTGAATTAGAGGAGTTGGGATATAACCCTAAAAACGGTGGTATTTTTTTACTCAAGGACTATGCTTGTCCGGCTTTTGTTGTGCAAGGACCTGCTGCCGAGAAAAATCCGCTGTTGCTCAACAAACTGATGAGTGTGATGCCTATAGAAGACAAGCGTACGGAACCTGACTTCAATTTGCTTTCCTGGCGACACGAAGGCGGACCTACGGCCGAAGACTACTTGGTTACTGTGGTTTTTCCGCGCCGCAAACACCGTCCTGATTGCTATTTTGCCAGCGGACGCAGCAAATATTTGGTGAGTCCTGGTGCTATCGACATGGGTGGATTGATTATTACACCGCGTGCCGAAGACTTCGAACGCATCACACCGCGAATAGCACAAAATATATTGCGCGAAGTAACTTTGAACGATGCAGATATTGCCAATATTGCTAAAAAACTGCATGGTGGAAAACGTAAAACAACTACACGCAATGAAACCGAAACCAAACTGACGGAACTGGTCAACGAAAATGTGACGGTTGGCATTATGCGTGCTTCAAAGATAAAGTTTACACTCAACGGAAACTTTACGGCTAAAGGCGAAACCATTTGTGGGGCGCAAGAAGCGGAATGTGTGGATGGTGGGGTGCTTTGGAACAACAACATTTACAGCGAATTGCTGCTTACACCCACCAACGATGATGCGACCTTTACGATTGAGGACGTAACCATCGGCATATCATTCCATTGGGAAAAACATGAGACACAAACCTTCAAGGGTAATTTACGCTTGATTGTCGACGAGGAAAAACTGGTTGTTATCAACGAATTGCCTGTCGAGGAGTATCTTGTCAGTGTTATTTCGTCTGAAATGAACGCTTCTTCCTCCATTGAGTTGCTTAAGACTCATGCAGTCGTTTCCAGAAGTTGGGTATACGCTCAAATGCTGAAACGCAGACAGGGCAACAACACAACTGCTTCCTTCTTCAGTTTTGCTCGCCATGGCGAAGAATTCATTCGCTGGCACGACCGCTCTGACCATACGCTCTACGATGTATGTGCCGACGATCACTGCCAGCGCTATCAAGGCATTACCCGTGCATACTTGCCTCAAGTTTGTTCGGCTGTAAAAGCTACAAAAGACAAGGTGCTGCTTTACAACGGCAACTTGTGCGATGCCAGATTTTCAAAATGTTGCGGTGGAGCAACCGAACAATACAGTTCGTGCTGGGAAGATAACGACTTTGAATACCTGAAACCTATTCGCGATTGGAACCATGCTACCCTGCCAGACCTCAGCAACGAAAAAGAAGCTGAAAACTGGATACGCTCAACTCCCGATGCTTACTGCCACACTGACAATAAAGAATTGCTGGCACAAGTACTCAACGATTACGACCAAACTACCACCGATTACTATCGCTGGCGCGTAGAACTCACTCAGGATGAGGCTTTACAGCTCATCGAAAAACGCACGGAACAAAAGTTTGGGGCTATTCTTGATTTGCAACCCGTTGAACGTGGAGCAAGTGGCCGACTGATCAAGTTGCGTGTGGTGGGCACAACCAACCGCATGATTGTAGGTAAAGAATTGGAAATCCGCCGTCTGCTTTCTGAAACCCATCTCTACAGTTCTGCCTTTGTCGTTGAAAAACAGGACATAGACCCGACTACTGGCATTCCTGGAAAATTCATCCTTTTGGGAGCTGGCTGGGGACATGGTGTCGGCATGTGTCAGATAGGTGCAGCCGTTATGGCTTCGCAAGGCTTCGATTACAAGCAAATCCTCAGCCACTATTATCAGAACAGCTACATCAGCTCCCTGACTAAAGAGTAAGAACTATCGCAGTTTTTCCGTGAAACTAAATGGCTTCTATGGCATCTACACACAGCCCATGTAATTCTCATCTTTCATGAATTACATGGGCTGTCGTTTTTATTCCTCATTATTCTTTGGCTTAAACAATCTTGTCAAAAAGCACAGGCAAAAAACGAGAAAACCAAAAAAACTTATTACTTTTGCAAGGATTTAACCCTAAAGCCAAAAATTCGTTGATAATCAATGCAATATTTCTTGTCAAAGTGGGTTTATTAAGAAGTTGAGATGATGTTTGGTATCTTGGCAATCAGCCCATGCAGAATCTCCAACATTGTCTGAACTTTCATTTTTTTACCATAAAACATAGCATATAACAATATACTGATGTCAATAAAAAGAACACTTCTGATTTTTACCCTTATTTGGGGTTGTGCGTTCAATGTCTGGGCACAAACTGGCATGACCGACAACCAGGTGATGCAATACATGATTAAGGAAACGGAACGCGGCACGCCACGACAGGAAATTGTGACAAGCCTCATTGAACGCGGTGTTTCGATTGAACAAATCAGACGCATCAAAAAGAAATACGAAAAACAAAACGACGGAAGTGTTATTGGTGCCCGCGACATCAGCGGTTCAAAAGGTAAAAACCGCCTGCGTTCAAACAATGGTGACAAAAAAGAAGAACTTAAAGGTAGCTACCAACGCAAGCAAGAACGCAAAGAAATTGACAAAAGCAGTTTGTCGGAAAAACAAAGAAAAAAATTAGAACGCGAGGAAAAGAGCGAATACATGGACGAAATGGACGAGCTTTTGCCTGACTCGCTCGACCAATGGGATTTTCCTGAAGATGATTTCTATAAAGAAAAAGACAAAGAAAAGAAAATAAAAATTTTCGGTCATAATATCTTCAACAACCGCAAACTTTCGTTCGAACCCAACATGAATATTGCTACACCGCAGGACTATCGTTTAGGCCCTGGCGATGAGGTATATATTGACATTTGGGGAGCCTCGCAAGAACGTTTTGAAAGTACGGTTAGCCCTGAAGGTACCATCAATATTGAATCCTATGGTCCTGTACAGGTTGATGGTTTAACCGTTGCGCAGGCCAATCAGCGTTTACGCAATTCATTAGGCGCCCGCTATGCCGGTTCAAGAATCAAACTGACAGTCGGACAAACCAAAACTATCACGGTTGATGTGATGGGTGAGGTTAAAGTGCCGGGTACGTACACCCTCTCAGCTTTCTCTACAGTGTTCAATGCCTTGTACATGGCTGGCGGTATCAATGAAATCGGTACGTTGCGTAACATTAAAATCTTCAGAAAGGGTCGTCAGATTTCTACCTGCGACGTCTACGACTACATTCTGAACGGCAATATGAAAGGTAACGTCAGACTCAGTGCCGGCGATGTCATTGTAGTAGGTCCGTACGATTGTTTGGTAAACATTACGGGTAAAGTTAAACGCCCGATGTATTACGAAATGAAAAGTAAGGAGAGCATCGGTACACTCATTAAATATGCCGGTGGCTTTACGGGCGATGCTTATCAGGGTAGCATCAACCTGATAAGAAAATCCGGTGGTATGCTTTCCGTTTACTCTATCGACGACTTTGAACGCAATTCTTTCCAAGTAGCAGATGGCGACTCTGTATCTGTTGACAGTACACTGCAACGCTACCGCAACATGGTTGAAATAAAAGGTGCTGTAAACCGCCCGGGAATGTTCCAGGTTGATGGCAATATCACCACCATACGCCAACTCATTGAGGCAGCGGGCGGACTTACTGAGGATGCTTTCACTGCACGCGGAACCATTCACCGACGCAAGGCTGACCGAACACTCGAAGTCATTGCTGTTGACATTGCGGGTATTATGAACCACAGTGTAGCAGACATTGCGCTGAAAAACGAAGACGTATTCTTTGTTCCCTCGCAAAAATTGATGCAGGAAGAACGTATCCTGACTATCAATGGCGAAGTTAACTACCCCGGCGAATACGAATTTGCCGAAAACACTACTATCGAGGACTTCATTCTGCAAGCCGGTGGCCTCAAGGATGCTGCTTCTATGGTAAAGGTCGACATCTCGCGTCGTATGCGTAACCAGGATGCCACCCGCTCATCTTCACAAGTAGCTGAATCATTCAGCCTTTCACTCAAGGATGGCTTTGTTATTGATGGCACTCCAGGCTTCATTCTTCAGCCTTTCGACGAAGTTTTCGTTCGTCGTTCACCGGGCTATATCGAACAGCAGCACGTTAAGGTCGAAGGCGAAATTGCATTTGCCGGAAGCTATGTATTAACCAATAAAGGTATGCGTTTGAGCGATTTGGTTAAAGCAGCTGGTGGTATTACTAAAGAAGCATATGCCTTAGGTGCCCACCTCGAACGAACCCTCACGCCTGCTGAAAAGGTGAAGCAACAAACGCTGCTGAAGTTTGCTGTCAGCGGTGACTCTGTGGATATGCGCAAACTGGATCTTGGCGACACTCAACGTGTGGGTATTAACCTTGAAGAAGCCCTCAAAAATCCGGGTTCAAACCAATGGGACATTGTGTTGCGCGATGGTGACCGACTGGTTATTCCACAATACAACAACACGGTTTCTATCAACGGACAGGTAATGTATCCTAACACTGTAGCTTACCGCGATAAAGCTAAGCTCTCCTATTACATTGAGCAAGCGGGTGGTTATGGTCAGCGCGCAAAATCCAAACGTGTGTTTGCAGTGAATATGAACGGAACGGTAACTCGTATTCGTTCTGCCAAAGACATTACACCCGGATGCACCATTCTGGTTCCGTCTAAACAACGACGAAAGGGCATGTCATTTGGCGAAATCCTCTCATTAGGTACAATGACTGCCACATTGGGTACAGTTATCGCAACGCTGGTGAAATAATTTAAAACAGCCACGTAATTTGAACTGGCAGGTAATAACCTCCTTCTTCACCAACTTAATGAACATGATATGGCAATAAATGCTGTCTATTAAGTTCTTACTCTTTTAATCGCTAATCGGTCTGCATATATTCAGAGCAGACTGATTAGCGATTGACTTGTAAGTAGGTCATGACTGAACCCTTACATGTCTCATTCCAATTTTTCAAACACCATCTTAACAAATACTCAGCCTATGCCATCGTTAAAGACCAATGTGCTGCTCAACCTCATCAACACTTTCACAAGTATTCTCATGCCGGTTGTGACATTTCCTTATGCCACTCGCATCTTGGGATTGGAAGGTATAGGCATTATCAACTTTCAGGCTTCCGTATCCAACTACATCGTATTGATTACCGGGCTCGGCATACCTATGTACGCAGTGAAGGAAGTGGCACGTTACCGCGATGACATTCGAAAGCGAAATTTATGCGTACTTGAAATTACCACTTTAAGTTTGTTACTTTGTCTGGTCGGCTATGTAGCAGCTATATTGCTGGGCTGTTTCGTTCCCAGAATACAGGAAAACCTACCCATATTCGCCATTTTCAGTCTGACTATTTTCTTCACTGCTATTGGCGTAAACTGGTTTTACCAAGCCATCGAGGATTTTGTATTCATCACCATCCGAGCCATTGTTTTTAAAGTATTGGTAGCCGCTAGTTTGTTTATATTCGTCCATTCTGCCGACGACTTAATCAGCTATGCCCTCATCATGGTTTCATTGGCTGTAGGCAACAACTTCATCAATTTCATCCATCTTCGCAAATACTTTAAATGGAAAGATTTGGAATGGAAAAAGATGAACATCGTCCGTCACATAAAGCCAACTCTTCAAATTTATCTGCCATACATCATCACCAATATCTATGGCAACCTGAACATCGTGATGATCGGATTCATGCAAAGCGATGCTGCAGTAGGTATCTACACGGCTGCTAACAAACTGACATTCGTCGTACTGACTGTTGTCACTTCGTTAAGCGTTGTTCTCCTTCCTCGCTGTTCAAACCTGATAGAGAAAGGCAATCTGACAGAATTCAAGCAGATTTCCCTTAAATCCATCCACTTGGTCATAGCTACAGCCCTACCGGCAGCTACAGGAATGATGTTATTGGCCGACCCATTGGTCCGTTTGTTTTGTGGCTCCGCATTCGGAGCATCAGCCGAAGTGGTTTACACAACCGCACCGGTTATTTTGTTAATCGGACTTTCAAATGTAATCGGCATTCAAATATTTTACCCCGAAAACAAAGCCAAATTCGTTATTTTCAGCACCTTAGGGGGTGCAATTATCAATATGCTGCTTAACTTTGCACTCATTCCGCACCTGTCGTATATGGGTGCAGCATATTCCACAATCATCGCTGAACTATGCGTCTTAATCATACAATATGTATTGGGACGTAAATATGTTCCATTTAGCTTCAAGGACCTGAAGATAATGAATTACATCATAGCCTCAGTACTTATGGGCGGAGGCATCATCCTCACCAACGCCTGTATTGACTCTATGACCATCTCTTTCTTTACCAGTGCAGCCATCGGCACATTTATCTATGCAGCCACACTGCTCTGTTTGAAAGATGCCATCATGTCAGACATTGTGCGATATGCCGCAAAACTTATTCCTCATAAAAACGGTAAATAATAAGGCACACCGCACAACACTTGATTGTATCACGAAGCCTGCACCGTCTGAGGATGCAGCCCCGTGTCCACAGCCACCACCTAAGCAGTAACCTATCTTTGACAACAGGTTATGCTTGGACCTTACAACGTAAAATTCATACACAATGATATCTGTTTGTATTGCCAGTTACAATGGCGCTGACTATATTCTTGATCAGCTAAAAAGCATTTTGCCCCAACTCGAAGCAAATGATGAAATCATCGTTTCGGACGACCATTCCACCGACGGAACCCCCGATTTAGTCAAAAGTCTGAACGATTCGCGCATCCGTTTGGTTGAAGGTCCATGCAAGGGATCTCCCATTCCCAATTTTGAACACGCGCTGAGCTTGGCCCAAGGCGACTACATATTTCTATCCGACCAGGACGACTGTTGGATGCCCAACAAAGTAGCCACCTCTATCGAAGCCCTCAAAAAAGGTTACGATCTGATCATTACAGACTGCCAGGTAACTGACAAGAATCTCAACGTCTACGCTCCCTCCTTCTATGCCCTCAACAGAACTCGAAAAGGCAAATTCTATAATTTATATATCAAAAATGGTTACTTAGGAGGGTGCATGGCATTTACCAAGCGTTTGCGCGATGCCACTTTACCTTTTCCCACCGACATTCCGATGCACGACATCTGGATTGGCAATGTAGCTGCATTTTATTTCAATGCGCTATTCATTAACCAAACTTGCAGCTACTTCAGAAGAACAGGCAACAATGTTTCAACTTCAGCTGGAAAAAGTAAAAATAGTCTGTCAACCAAGATTGCCATACGCCTTAAATGCACGCGACAACTGCTGCAAATCAAAAAGCGCGTAAAGAAGCTGAAAAAGTCTGACATCTAATTACTACATACCCATCAGTAAAATTCTATATCTGAAAAATACATCATGGAAATATTACACGAAATAAATCTGGCCCGCTTTTGGAAACTGTTTTTGTCGTATAAAAAAACATTCATCATTGTATGGATTGCAACTACAGCCTGGGCCTTAATGATTGGCTTCAGCATACCCCGAACCTATATGTCTGAAGTGAAACTTGCCCCCGAAGCAAGCAACACCCCCGACATCGGTGCCCTCGGATCTCTCGGTTCGATGATGGGACTTAAGATGGGTGGACTTACCGGTGATGATGCCATCGTACCTACACTCTACCCCGACGTGCTTCAATCGCCTGACTTTATGCTCGACGTGTTGAATATCAAAGTAAGCACAAAAGATGGTAAAATCAAAGACATGCCCTACAAAACCTATCTGACCAAACACTGCAAAGCAGAATGGTGGAATGCAGGTATGGCATGGATTGTGCGCAAAATTCTTCCTCCCAAAAAGGAAAAGAGCATCTATCCCTCAAAAGACGGACAAGGCTCGCAGCTCATCATGCTTTCAAAAGAAGACGGTGAACTGCTTAAACTCTTGAAAAGTTGCATAGACTGCAGCACAGACAAAAAAACAGACGTCATCTCTATTCAGGTTGTCGATCAGGACCCGCTCGTAGCAACCATTCTTGTTGACTCCATCAGCGAACGTCTGCAAACCTTCATTACGAACTATCGTACAAAGAAAGCGCGCGTTGAACTGATGAATATTCAAAATCTCTACAACAAAGCCTACGCAGAATACCAGAAAGCTCAAAAGGAATATGCACAGTTTGCCGACACCCATACCGACCTCGTGCTCAACGAATACAAGGTCAAGGAAGAATATCTGGAAAATGATATGCAGCTGAAGTTCAACGTCTATTCGCAGCTTTCGGCACAACTCCATGCCACTGAAGCCAAGGTGATGCAACGCACACCGGTTTACACCACCATTCAGGCAGCCATGGTACCCTACAAACACATTGCCCCCAAGAAACTCACCATTCTGCTGCTGTATTTAATCCTCAGCACCTTTGGTTGCTTTGTTTGGGTGTACTATAAAGACCGTAAAAAAGAAGAAAAGCAGCATAGCCCCCTTGCCGAATAATCAAAGTCGGGCTTTGCAAACTGAATGCCCAATGCTTTGCGCCAGATAATCGAACTGCATTCACTCCTCAAAGAAGTACGCAATTACAGTCTGCCAAGCATTGCATTCAGCCATTTCACACTGCATATATTGTTATAGCTATGCTCGATTATATTCCAATCATCCTTATACTTGGCTGGATAGTATTATACTACAAGGTGCGCGAAGTTTTCGCCCCCTGGAGTATCATGTTGCTGGTATGGATAGCAGTCGTTTCAGCCTATGCCTATTTAGATCATGGTCTGTACAAAACGAGTGATGACTTCTCCTCTGCTATATTGCTTTGGTGCTCATCATTCAGCATCGTTGGCTATATCGTATACAAACTGACCCCTGCCAACACATCGCCCGAATGGGAAACAAACCAAACGATAGTGAAGTTTTTCACTATTCTAGCTCTCATCATCACTCCCATTGCCTTGTACAAAGCAGCCACTTTCGCACTAAGTTCCGGCACTGACAACCTAATGTACACCATGCGCGATCAGGTGATTGACAAAGACAGCGGTTTCTCGTTAGGCCCCATCATGTACTTTGTTCACGTAGTGTTCACGCTACTAATAGTGTCTGCGGATGCCGAAAAGCACTGGAACAAATGGTTTTTCCTTCTCTGTTTGGGGATAAACCTGCTGTTTTTCTTAATTATCATGAGTAAACTAGTACTTTTTATTAGTATTATCTCCACACTCTATCTTTGCTACATACATAAGCGCATTAAGCTTCGTACCATTGGCATCACAATGATTGCCTTTGTCGTCATTGCTATGCTCTTTACCCAAACACGCACAACAAGCAGTGGTGATACCGATGATACCTTTACGCTTTCAGAGCTTCTTGCCATGTATCTGCTTTCGCCCATTCCGGCATTCGGTCTGGAAAATCCCTGTTCATCGCCAATATGGGGTTATGAAACATTTCGTCCCTTCTACACTATTTTGAACAGTCTTGGTTTATATCACGGCAAACTATTCGACTTGAGTCGTGTTTTCGTAGCCGTACCTATCCCGACCAATGTGTTTACCACCATGTCTCCATACTACAACGACTTTGGGCTACAAGGAATTGCTGTAATGGGAGCCATTGAAGGGGGTATCATCTCCTTTATCTACAAAAAAGGAAGCACAGGTCACACACTCGCCCGCAACCTCTACGCCTTTCTGACAGCCGGAATTGCCCTGCAATATTTCGACGACCAGTTCTACCTGGCCATATCAAACATACTGCAAATGGCTGTTCTCATTTTCATCTTCCACATCAAACCTGTTTGGAAGCCCGACCAAAAGTTTCTCATCAAGCAGTCATGAAGTCCATATTCCCCATCATCGTCATCTACAAAGTGCAGTTGGACGAATCCATCTCGTATCAGAGCCTTGTTCGCCCTAATCAGTTTGCTGAATTCCTTGTCTACGACAATTCGCCGGCATCCTACCAGCAAAACGAAGCCGCATTGCCTGCAGGAGCCATTTATGTGCGAAACACGAACAATGGAGGTTTATCCGAAGCATACAACCAAGGAGCTGAGATTGCCCGCGAAAAGGGATATAAACGCGTTCTGTTACTTGACCAGGACACCTTCTTTGCAGAAGGGACTCTGGCACATTACCTTGAATATATTGATTATCCCGGCATCGTAGCACCAGCCATCATCACGAAACAGGGCGCAAACTTTTCGCCCGTCGATATCAGCGGATGGACACCCAAAGGTGCCACAGACATAAAAGCCGGAGAAATATCTCTCTTTGAATATGCATTAGTTAATTCGGGCTGCTGCATACCCGTTTCACTGTTTACGCAAAGCGGTGGATACGACCCTGCCGTAAACCTCGACTTCTCAGACTTCCAATTTCAGATAAACATACGCAAACAGCAAGCACAAGCACTTGTTATGTCAGGTGAACCTGCTGTACAGGATTTTTCAAACGACTGCCGAGAAATTGGCAAGATACTGCCCCGATACGACCTGTATCTGCAATGCGCACATCATTTCAAAGCAGACAGTGCAACAAACAAACTGAAACACGAATATGTTGTATTCCACCACACTATAGCCCTATTGCTCCGCACAAAGAGCATGCATATCCTCAAAAACTACGTAAGCAAATACTTACTTTAAAAATAGGAATATAACGAACGAAAATTGTTATTTCAACATTTCGAACAAACGCTCTGCACCTGCAAAGTAGTTTCGTTTGAAAAGGAATAACAATAAGAGGATGACAGAAAAATGGCTCAGTCGCAAAAGCCTGTGATAAAACTCAACAAGGCACTCGGGTTTCAGACAGGCCTACCTGCCTTTCTTTCTGTGGTAATAAAATGTCAAAGAACGCTGAATGAAATAATAAGGAATATTGTTTTTTCATCCGTTTAGGCTAATGTGCAGTTTATCAATGCTGCAGTGCTGCCTTTATTGCCGAATGCTATGTCAGTGCAAACCGAATGCAGAACTTGAAAACTCGTTTTCGAAAGTTCTGCTGAGGTGCAGCCTGAGTTCGCCGTAGGCAAAGATACAACATGCACAACACGAAATCCAAATTTTTTCGCTGCCTATTATCGCACCTCGAAAGTTTTCAGGACCCTAAAATCGGCATTCAGCAATGTTGTCCTAAACGATTTATAGGTACGATGAATATGAGGTTGTTATCTAT
>Magnolia_p2__coassemble_1213_pt1 | contig 19380 bp, 16 predicted proteins | sample Magnolia_p2__metabat2_low_PE_008 | metagenome-assembled genome bin Magnolia_p2 | reverse complement strand
AAGAGATAAATCTCCAAATCAAATCTTCGTCAGAAAAGTTTAGATGACTTCAATAGCTTATTGGCTCAGAATGTAAAATTAAACTAAAAACAAAACCCCGTGTTCCGCCCGTTTACAGCAGATTCGGGCATGGGTTAGTTCGTTGTAAAAATTTTCTCCAAGTTTGTTGAAATTAGTTCCGAGCCAGTCGAAATTAGTTCCGAGCCAGTCGAAATTAGTTCCGAGCTAGTTTAAATTAGTTCCGAGCTAGTTTCAATAATCGCGGAATTACTGATAATCAGCACTTTCAAAATTTCCACAATCACGGTTTCCGAAACCACTATATCACCCTGCAAACAGCACCGAAGCTAGTCGCTCTGTTTAGGGATTGTTTACCAATTTGTTAAAGCCATTCCGGTCAGAACAAGCCTGCAGCGCAGTGTTCCTATTCGTTTGTATCGCAAAAAAGCTGTTTAAATTATTCCCGGCAAAACATTTTGCCAATGAGAAGAATTTAAACAGCTTCTAATTCATTCGTTTACCTTAAAATAAGGATAAGGGTATTTCCTCGTTACCCATCAATCGCCTGTTTAGAGTTTAGGCATTTTGGGCATTCCGGGAATTTTAGGCATTTTAGCCATTTGGCTCATCATGTTGTTCATTTTCGAACCCGTCACGAGTTTCATCATTTTGCGCGTCTGGTCGAACTGTTTGATGAGTCGGTTCACCTCCTGAATGCTGGTACCCGAACCGCGTGCAATACGTTCGCGACGGCTCTTGTTCAGGATTTCAGGATTTTCGCGTTCCTTCATCGTCATCGAAAGAATGATAGCCTCGATGCCTTTGAAAGCGTTGTCGTCGATTTCCACATCTTTAAGCGCCTTACCCACACCGGGAATCATCGAAGCCAGGTCCTTCAAGTTACCCATCTTCTTGATTTGCTGAATTTGCGCCAGGAAGTCGTTGAAGTCGAATTTGTTTTTCTGAATTTTGCGTTGCAGTTTGCGTGCTTCCTCTTCGTCGAAGATGTCCTGCGCACGCTCCACGAGGCTGACGATGTCACCCATGCCGAGGATACGGTCGGCCATACGTTCGGGGTGGAACACATCGAGTGCCTCCATCTTTTCGCCCGTACCCACAAACATGATGGGTTTGTCGACCACCGTACGAATTGAAAGGGCAGCACCACCACGCGTATCGCCATCGAGTTTCGTCAGTACCACACCCTCATAGTCGAGTCGGTCGTTGAATTCCTTAGCCGTGTTCACAGCATCCTGACCCGTCATGGCATCCACCACGAAGAGCGTGTCGTCGGGCTGTGCAGCCTCCTTGATAGCCGCGATTTCGTTCATCAGTTCCTCGTCAACCGCCAAACGACCGGCGGTATCGATAATCACCGTGTCGTAGCCCTTTGCCTTGGCATGCTGAATACCGTCGCACGCAATTTTCACGGGGTCCTTTTCGTCGAGGTCCATGTAAATAGGCACTTCGATTTGTTCGGCCAGCACACGCAACTGTTCAACGGCAGCCGGACGATATACGTCGCACGCCACGAGCAGCGGTTTGCGGTGCTTTTTCGATTTGAGCAACAGGGCGAGTTTACCCGACAGCGTCGTCTTACCGGCACCATTCAAACCCGCCATCAAAATCACCGAAGGGCGACCCTGCAATTTCAATTCGCGGGCACGTCCGCCCATCAGGGCAGCCAGTTCGTCGTGTACGATTTTCACCATGAGCTGTCCGGGCTTAACTGAAGTAAGCACGTTCAAGCCCATAGCCTTTTGCTTCACGGTGTCGGTGAATTGTTTAGCTACTTTATAGTTCACGTCGGCATCGAGCAAAGCGCGACGCACATCCTTGAGGGTTTCCGAAACATTGATTTCGGTGATTTTACCCTCACCTTTTAGTATTTTGAAAGAGCGTTCAAGTCTTTCTGAAAGATTTTCAAACATTGTGGTCGTAATTTTTGGCCACAAAGTTAATAATAAAGCACCGATTTTCACGCTGTTCGGGCAAGAAATGGCGGATAATCAGCGCGTAATCACGCTTTTTGCACTTGTTTTTGTAAATTTGCAGATGGTTGACCAAGTATGTAAGCCGACTGATTTACCGGTTTTGAAACAGAATGCCACTATGAGCCTCACACTCGCTTTTTCGTTTTTTACAAAAGCCGTACCGGTAAACCCAGGCTTTTCATCTAATTTTCAGTGGTTTACTCATTTGTTTACTAACAAAACTACATATCATCGTGAACAAAGCTCACAAATCTCATTCACAAGCTGAACGCAAACAGCGTGCAGCCACACAAGCAAAGCCAGCGCCCCAAACCGCGCGTAAGGGCTTTACAGCCCATTGTAGCCTGCGCCCCCGAACGGCGCGCCTGATTACCTACGCATTGGGCTTCCTGGCCTTATTCTCCTTTTTGTACTGGGGCTACGGCGATGTGCTGAGCCGCACCGAACAGGAAAGTTACGTTTCAACCTCGCCCGACACCATGCACTATGTGCTGAGCCAGCCCAACGGCACCCTTTACTGGCTGGCACGCTGGGGCCTGCTCGTGTTCAAAAGCACCCTGCTGGGAGCCGCAGTGCTGGCCCTGGTTTACACCCTGACAGCCCGATTCGCCGATTACGCCCTGCGACTGCCGCGTAACTGGGAAGGATTGGGATTCATAATTCCCCTGGCACAAATAGGCTGGATTGTTTGGCGCGGTACCAACCTGTATTACAAAAACGAACCCTCGCTCTTCATCATCGTAGCCGCCACAGCATTGTTGGTGGCCGCGCTGGTAGCCACTGCCGTGTGGTTCGTCTGTCGCAAACGCCAGCGTTCGCAGGTGCAGCAAGTACGCCCCTATGGTTTGCTGCTCACGCTCCTGCTAACGGGCGGAACCACCTGGGCCACCCTGCACTACAACCAAAACGAAATTCTGACAGCACGCCTGCAGAACATGATGTGGAAACAGCAATGGAACGAAATGGTGAGCGAAGCCCGCACTGCACAACAGCCTTCGCGCTCCGTGGCAGCCTATCATGCCATTGCGCTGATTCAAACAGACCAGCTGCTCGAAGGCATGTTCGACATTCCTTACGATTTTCCCAAAGTACGTCTTGATTCGCTCACAGGTTCAGGCGAATACGGCCTCTTCGTAACCGACTGCAACTTCCACGCCGGACTGCTCAATGCAGCCTATCGCGGAGCCATGGACGGTGTGGTCATGGACGGTCCGCGCTTGTCGTGCTTCAAGCGCATGGCCATTTGCGCACTGCTCAACGGCGAAAAGGAATTGTGCAGTAAATACCTGAAACTGATTGAAAACTCGCCCTTCGAATCGGATTTTGTTCAGAAATACCAAGCCATGCTCCGCGACGACAAACTCATCGAAGCCGACGAGGAATTGCAACACGTCAAGGCACTCTATCCGAAGGAAGACCATTTTGAACAAAACTACCGCTCGCCGGCTTTCCTCGGTTACAACGTAGGACTGATGGAAGGTTCAGACGCCACACTCACCACTTCGGCCGCAGCCTGCCTTTATTCCAAGGACTTGCAAAGCTTTTTGCCCCGTGCCCAAATCCTGGCACAGAAGGGCCGCAGCTTCCCTGCGTGCATGCAGCAGGCCATAGCCATCATGGCCTTGCAGCAGCCCCAACTGCTCAACCAATTTCCGCAGGTGGGACGCTTCGTAAGCAACGAAATTACTTCGTTCCTGCTCGATGCCAAACCTTATTTGAACGACCGCCTGGCTTTGCGCCACAACTTGCGCGAACGCTGGCTCGGCACTTACGTTTACTATTACTACACCGAAAACAACGACCCGAACCAGGTGGTGCAACCCAGCTCGGCTCAGGAAAATGCGGGAGTAAACTAAGAAACTGTTTAAATTCAGCAAATATTTTCTTCAGTTTCTCAACAACGGTTGTAAGCCGCGGGCTGCTTCCTACAAAGTAAGCCCCCGGTTTTTTGAAAAAGAATTTCATTATGCTCAACATTTCAAAACTCTTTATACTTTCACCGCTGGCCTTGTGTTTGGCCGGTTGCACCGCTACGCCCGAAGCCAAAGTGCCGGGCAACAGCACGGCTGTGAACGAGGCGGCTCACATTTTTCCCGATTACCGCGACATCGTGGTGCCCCCCAATGTAGCTCCGCTCAACCTGCAAATCACCGATGAGGCCGAGGCATACGTGGCACAAATCAAGGGAGCCGGACGCGAAGTGCTGGCAGCAGCAGCCGACGATGGCAAACTGCAATTCGACTCGCTGGAGTGGAAAAACCTGCTGCAAGCTGCCAAGGGACAAAAGCTGGACGTAACGCTTTATGCCCAGCGCAAAACGGGATGGGTTAAGTTTCCGGCCTATACCATCGAGGTGGCCAACGAACCCATCGACCGCTATTTGTCGTATCGTCTGATTGAGCCCTCCTACGAACTTTACCGGCAGCTCGGACTCTATCAACGCGATTTGGAGAGTTTCAACGTCAAAACCATTTACGAAAATAACCGCAACTTCAATCAGGACGAGAACCACTGCGTGAACTGCCACAATTACCAAAATTACAGCACCAAGCGCATGCTCTTTCATGTGCGTGCCAAACATGGCGGCACGGTGTTCATTGAAAATGGCAAGGCCGAGAAAATGAACATGAAGTCCGACTCGATTCTGTCGTCAACGGTTTATCCCACCTGGCACCCCACGAAGAACTGGGTGGTGTTTTCGTCGAACCAAACGGGGCAGGCTTTCCACATGGGCAACCGCGAAAAGGTAGAAGTGGTGGACTATGGTTCCGACCTCGTGTTTTATGATGCCGACAAAAAGCAGTTGTCGAACATCTTGAAAACCGATGCCGACCTCGAAACCTTTCCGTGCTGGACCCCCGACGGCCTGAAAGTGTTTTACTGCTCGGCACATATTCCGCAGTTTGCCAACACGACTACCGAACAGCGTCGCGACCTGATTACGAAAATCTACAACACCGTGCGCTACAACCTGATGAGCATCACCTTCGACCCTCAGACGCGCACCTTCGGACAGCCACAGCTTGAGTACGACTGCGCTGCCTTGGGCAAAAGTGCCGCCGTGCCGCGGGTCAGCCCTGACGGACGCTATGTGCTCTTTACGCTGGCCGATTACGGACAGTTCCACATTTGGCACAAAACCTCCGACCTTTATGTCAAGGACTTGCAGACAGGTGAGGTGCGTGCGCTCGATGCCACGAACAGTAAGGCGGTCGACAGCTACCATTCGTGGAGTTCGAACGGACGCTGGATGGTGTTCAGTTCGCGCCGCGACGATGGTTCGTACACCCGTCCGTACATTGCCTACTTTGACCGCGAGGGCAAAGGCCACAAAGCCTTCCTTTTGCCGCAGCGCGACCCCGAACAGAATTTGCTGCTGACCAAGAGCTACAATGTGCCCGAACTGACGCGCGATGCTGTGACGCTGACGGCCGACGAGGTGAAGGCTTGCATTTATGCCGACGAAAAGGCTCAGAAAGTGAGCTATAAGTAGGTGTTCAAAATTATTTTTACATTTGAATTGCGTTATTGTGCCGTAGTTGTTTGTTCTGTGCTCAGGAGCATAGCGGGCTATGTGACTGAGCGCAGGGCAAACAAATGCGGTGCAAGAACGTAATGCAAAGTAAAAATACTTCGATAGAATTATATAAAATAATTTTGAACACCTACTTAAATAAAATATACCAGTTTCTAACCGCAGCAGGGGGAACAAAAGCAGGCCAACTGTTTGCTGCTTGCCCTTCTGCCTAATACACTTAAAACCATGGAACTGATTGACGGAAAGGCCACGGCGGCCGCTATTAAAAAGGAAATAGCCGAAGAAGTGGAACAACTCGTTGCCAACGGACAGAAACGTCCGCACCTGGCAGCCGTGCTCGTGGGTCACGATGGCGGAAGCGAAACCTATGTGCGCAACAAGGTACTGGCCTGCGAGGCTTGCGGCTTTGAATCGTCGCTCATTCGCTACGAAGCAGATGTGACCGAGGAAGAACTGCTGGCCTGTGTCGACCGCCTGAACCGCGACGAAAAGGTAGACGGATTCATCGTGCAGTTGCCGCTACCGGCACACATTTCGGAACAGAAAATCATTGAAGCTATTGATTACCGCAAGGACGTTGATGGTTTTCACCCCGTCAACGTGGGACGTATGGCCATTGGGCTTCCGTGCTTTATCTCGGCCACGCCCAAGGGCATCATGGAATTGCTCCGCCGCTACCACATTGAAACGAGCGGCAAGAAATGCGTGGTTTTAGGCCGTTCGAACATTGTGGGTAAACCCATGGCGCAACTCATGATGCAAAAGCATTACGGCGATGCCACCGTAACGGTGTGTCACAGCCATAGTGCCACGCTCAAGGAAGAATGCCGCCAGGCCGACATCCTGATTGCCGCCATTGGCCGTCCGGCATTCGTTACGGCCGACATGGTGAAGCCCGGAGCCGTAGTTATCGACGTAGGCACCACGCGCGTTCCCGATGCTTCGCGCCCAAGTGGTTTCCGTTTGCAGGGCGACGTTGATTTCGACCAGGTAGCCCCGCTCTGTTCGTACATCACGCCCGTGCCGGGTGGGGTAGGACCCATGACCATCTGTATGCTCATGATGAACACCCTGGCGGCCGGTAAAAAGGAAATTTACCCTTAGTAGCAAGCAAGCCGTTGGGCGCGTAGCCCGTGTGCCGTGAAGCGCAGTTCACGTGTAGCCCGGCCCCTTATAACTCAAAATCCCCCGGATGTAAAACTTGGATTTGCTCCCGAACATCATTTCGTGAGTCAAAAATCCGGTTTTACGTCCGGGGAATTTATTTTAAAGCCATGTTTACAGCCGGTTAGCGGCGGCGAAGCAGAATGTGGAGTACCACGGGGACACCCAGAATGGGCGTGATGGCGGCAAGCGGAAGGGTGCCGCGTTCACCCGGCAGATGCTGCAGAATGAGCGACAGCAAGGCAACGTCGGCCCCCAAAAGCATACACACCGGGAGCAGTCGGCGATGGTCGGCCGAACGAAGCAGCAAACGAGCTATGTGAGGTACGGCCAACCCTATGAACGAAATAGGGCCGCACAGCGCGGTGACTGTGGCGGTGAGCAGACCGGTGAGTAACAGTAAACGGGTGCGGACGGCACGAACGCCGATGCCCAGATTCCGCGCATAGTCCGGACCGAGCAGCAAGGCATTCAGCGGCTGCGCCGAAAGCAGTACACCCGCTATGGGCAAGAGCACCAGCAGCGCAAACACCCCCGAGAACGAGAGCGGAACACTCGAAAAATCGCCCATTCCCCAAAGTATGTAGGAGCGTATACCGTCGGCCGTGGCATAAAAACTGATGAGCGAAATGACTGCCGACAGCGCAAAGCTAATCATGACGCCGCTGACAAGCAGCTGCAGCGTTCCGCCCAGATAATGGCTGCATAATCCCAACAGTGCAATGACGACAAGAGCACCTGCAAACGAGGCGGCCACCGTAAGCACAATGCCCGATAGCGAAGTGGCCCCACACGCCATGCTACCGCCGAAGGCCAGCATGGCAATGGCTGCGCCGAGCGAGGCACCCGTGTTGACACCCAGCAGCGAAGGGTCGGCAAGCGGATTGCCAAAGAGGGTTTGCATGACCAGACCGCTCACCGAAAGTGCCATGCCGGCCAAGAGGGCAGCGAGCATTTGAGGCAGACGCGATTCGACGATGATGAAACGCGCCGTAGGGTCGGAGGTTGGGTCGTAGAGGGCATTCCACACTTCGGCAGGCGAAAGCGATACACTGCCCACCAGCAAACTCAGGGGCAGGAGCAGAAACAGAAGAGTGAGTGATAATTTCATTGAAAAACCATAGGAGTTAGGACAGAGGGGCGGCATTGTTCCGCGCAATGCAGCATGCCGGCTGTGATTGCTGCAGCCGCTTAGTTGGCCAAGGGTTCGTAATAACGTACCGTTTGTTCGATTTGCGGTGCAACCGCCGGGTGAAACACACAGATAAGGTTGGCCAGCAAGCGTTCGGGATGGAACGGCACTTCCTCGTAAAAGGCCTTTTGCATGGTGTTGCAAGCCAGTATGTGGCGTTCGCGCCAGGGGCGGAACTGCGTGTAGCGATTGAATTCATCGGCCAGCGAAGCATAAGTGAGGCTTGTGGGGCGTCCGTATTTCAGCAACCAGATGTCGGCCGCATGAGCCCGTGAAAACACACTTTCAAAGTCGAGCTGCAAACTGCCGCTTTCGGGACGGTCGGCCCACAGATAGCGTCCGCCGGCATCGGCAATGAACTGCCCCATGGTGCTGTGCCCACCCGGTTGATACCAGGTGCCGCCCGTGCGTAGGTCGCAGAACACCGTGGGCTGCGGTTTCAGCTTCGAAGCCTTTTGGCGCAAATCAAGGTAATGCCGTTCGATGGTCAGAAACAGCGAATCGGCCTCGGCAGCACGACCTACGAGGCGACCGTAAAAACGCATCCATTCGGCGCGTGCCAGCGGCGAACTTTCCATGTAGTCGGCACATTCAATGAGTGGAGTGCCCAGGCGGCTGAGTGAACCGTGTCCGGCATTTTCAAAGGGCGAAACCCACACGGCATCGGCTTGCAGCGCACGGAGTTGTTCCAAATCGGGCTGCATGCTCGACCCAATGCTTTTGACACTTCGGGCCAGCGTACGCAAACTTTTGCTCACCAGATAGGCCGTGTCGGCCAAGGCTGCAATGCAGCTTTCGGCGCGGAGATTGGTGAGCAGAGCCGTGTGTACCGACGAGAGTAGGGCAACGCGCTGCAGGGGTACGCGCACCACCGTGCCCTCGGGCAGCTGTGCAGGCAAAGGAAGGTTGCGGTTGACCAGCAGATAGGTGGCCAGGGTGGCCTGGGGGTGCCAGGCATCCTGAATGGTTACTTTCGTAAAACTGTCTGCTTCCTCGATGTGGAGCAGTTGGGCGTATTGTAGCGGCAGGCTACGCATTGCCTGAGCATCGCCCGACTTTTGTTTGTTTTGGCAAGCGGTCAGGCTGAGGCCGAGCAGCAGTGTGCTGACTACGGCCAACAAATAGGAACGCAGGGTCATAAGTGAAAAACGTGACAAAGGAACGAAGAGTTATTGGGCAATGACATTGGCATAATACCACACGGCAGCTTGCGTCATGGCATTTTGGAGCGTTTGAAGGAATTTTTCGGCCTGGTCCTGGGAGTTGATTTCGATGTGATGTTCGGGGAATTTGCCATCCTGATCACCACTGCACAGGTGAATAATGCAGAACGTGCGGTCGGTGTCGTGGTACGCCACGAATCCCCGTTTTTTACAAGTAGCCACGGTGTCGTCAAATTTTTCGGGGGTGGTGGGTACTACTTGAAATACGCTCCAGGGCCATTCTTGCAAATTCAGCAAGGTTTGTTTTTCAAGCACTGACATGGTAAAAGTAAAAACTTGTTCTGATGTAGTCATTTCTTTTAGTATTTTATGTGTAGGAAAGTAGGCAGTAAGTCCGGCAACTCTGTTTGAAACAGCAACAGCTGTTTGAACGTTTGTTGCCGGGAAAAAACCAATCCCCCGACTTCCCACGCCGTGTTTCCCGGCACCAATCAGATGCAAGGAAATAACAGACGAGGGAAGTCGGGGGGAGGGAAAATATGGAAGAAAGCACGTCGGCCTCACGTTTGCTTAAAGCGTGATTTCGCCGGCGATATTGGCATTCATGAGTCGGATGATTTCCTGCGTGCTGTAATCGTGGCCGAGCAGGAACATGAGTTTCGTAACCATGGCTTCGAGCGTTGAGTCGTAGCCGTTGATAACGCCGGCTTGCAGCAGTTGCAGTCCGGTTTCGTAGCGGTGCATTTCGACACTGCCCTTTGAGCATTGGGTAATGTTAACCACTATGATGCCATTGTCGATGAGTCGCTTGATGCGCTCAACGAACCACGGCTTTTGCGGTGCGTTTCCAGCGCCGTAGGTTTTGAGAACCACGGCACGCAGCCCCTTAACGCTGAAGCAAGTGTCGACCACTTCTTTGCGGATGCCGGGGAAGAGTGTCATAATCATGACATTGTTGTCGAGCAGAAAGTGCGGTTTGAAGGGCGCACCATCTGCCGGGCGGCGAATGAGGTGATTGTCGTATTTAATGTGAATACCTGCGTGTGCCAGCGAGTTGAGGTTGAACGAACGGAAGGCATTGAACCCCTCGGAGTTAATTTTGGTAGTACGGTTGCCACGCATGAGGCGGCTTTCGAAGAAAATGCACACTTCGGGTACGCGCGGATTGCCTTCGCCATCGGTAGCAGCAGCAATTTCGATGCTGGTGAGCAGATTCTCCTTGCCGTCGGTACGCAACTGTCCGATAGGTAGCTGTGAGCCCGTAATGATAACTGGCTTTCCCAGATTTTCAAGCATGAAACTGAGTGCCGAAGCAGTGTAAGCCATGGTGTCGGTGCCGTGCAGCAGCACGAAACCATCGTATTTTTCGTAATGGTCGGCAATGATGTGCGCTATTTTTACCCAATAGCGCGGCTCCATGTCGCTTGAGTCGATGGGCGGATTGAAAGCCAGCGCATCAATTTTGTAATTGAAACGCCGCATTTCGGGCACATAGTGACGGAACTGCTCAAAGTCGAAATTTTCGAGCGCACCTGTCTCCGGGTTCTCTATCATGCCGATAGTACCCCCCGTATATATAATGAGTATGTGAGGTTTGTGCGAATTGTCCATGTTGCAAATCTAATAAAATAATTTGAAAATCGTCAAAAAAAATAAGCCTATTTCGGTTTCCTGCATAGCCCGTATATTTATACTTTTTGAGCTAATAACTACAATTCGTTATCGTTTATTTTCGCTTTGATAGCAGGTGGTGGGTATGAGCGCAGTGACGTCAGACAATGCGCATAAAAAAACGCAAAACGCTTTTCGTAATTTTGTAAAGAAAGTGCGTCGAACGGGGAAAAATCCTCCGCTGAAATCACCTGAATACCCCAGGTGAAACGGCCGGAATCCCCCCATTGCGTAACAGGCACATAGGCATAGCCCTGGCATGGCGCAATGAAAAACCGGCAGGTCGTCATGAAAAACCAGCATGGCACGAAAGAAAAAACAGGCGGCTCACAGCTAATTCACCCCTTTTCGTAAAAAAACAAATTACATTCCCTCCTAATTGGGCAGTTCAGTGTAAAAAAACTCCCCTTTTTTGAGATATACTGCCAATTTATCATTACCTTTGCTACGCGTAAGCAAGGCTTAAACTTTGCATGCAGCACTATTTTTTGTCAACAATCATCTTACACAAGATACTATGACCCTGATTAAATCAATCTCCGGTTTCCGTGGCACCATCGGTGGTCGTCCGAACGACACTTTGAACCCCGTTGAAATTGCCAAATCGGTTTCAGCTTATGCGGCATTGCGCGAACGCGTGGTGAACCGTACTTTCCGTCGTAAAATTGTAGTAGGCCGTGATGCCCGCATTTCTGGCGAAATGGCCAGCCATGTGGTTTGTGGCACGCTCATGAGCATGGGCTTCGATGTGGTTAACATCGGTTTGGCTTCAACTCCTACCACTGAATTGGCCGTTACCATGGAACGCGCTTGCGGTGGTATCATCATCACTGCATCGCACAACCCTCGTCAGTGGAATGCCCTGAAGTTCTTGAACGAAAAGGGTGAGTTCCTCCCGCCCGAAGAAGCTTCGGAAGTGGTGCGTTTGGCCAATAGCTGCGACTTTGACTTTGCTGACGTTGACAGCCTGGGTTGCTATACCAAAAACTTCAGCTACGACCAGCGTCACATTGAAATGGTGAAACAGCTTGAACTGGTTGATATTGATGCCATCCGTCGCGCTCACTTCACCGTGGCTATTGATACCGTAAACTCTGTAGGTGGTATCATCCTGCCCAAACTTCTCGGTCAGCTTGGTGTAACGCAGGTTACCGGACTCAATGTAGAGCCTACCGGCGACTTTGCCCACAACCCCGAACCCTTGAAGGAACACTTGAGCGAAATTCGCAACCTCCTGCGTAAGGGACGTCATGACCTCGGTATCGTGGTTGACCCCGATGTTGACCGCTTGGCCTTGGTTTGCGAGGACGGTAGCATGTTCGGCGAGGAAAATACCCTCGTGGCTTGTGCCGACTATGTGCTGAAGCACACCCCCGGTCCTACGGTGTCGAACCTTTCGTCAACCCGCGGTCTGCGCGACGTAACCGAAAAGTACGGCTGTAACTATTCAGCTGCTGCTGTAGGCGAAGTGAACGTAGTGACGAAGATGAAGGAAACCGGTGCAGTAATCGGTGGTGAAGGTAACGGTGGTGTGATTTATCCCGCCGCTCACTCTGGCCGCGACGCACTCGTAGGTATCGCTCTCATCCTTACGTACTTGGCAAAAACCGGTATGCGTGCCACCGAATTGCGCGACTCGCTGCCTAAGTACTACATTGCCAAGAACCGCATCGATCTTGACCCGACGACCGACATCTTCCAGATTCTGCAGAAGGTGAAGGACCTCTACAAGAACGAAACCGTGACCGACATCGACGGTGTGAAAATTGACTTTGCAGACAAGTGGGTACACTTGCGCAAGAGTAACACTGAACCCATCATCCGCGTTTATTCGGAAGCACACACGATGGAGGAAGCTGACGCACTCGGCAAACAAATCATGGACATCGTTTACAACATGACGCAAAAGTAAGTTATCCGACTTACTGCAATATTCACAAATGAAGGGTAAATATTTTTTTTATCCTTCATTTGTCATTTAGAAGAGATAAATCTCCAAATCAAATCTTCGTCAGAAAAGTTTAGACGACTTCTTAAACGAAATAGGCTCAAAATCGCACTTTTTTCAATGAAATTACTCCCCTTATTCTTGCTGCCGCTGGCAGCTACCGCTCAGCAGCGTTACAATATTGTGTACATCATGACTGATGACCATACGGCCCAAATGATGAGCTGCTATGACAACCGTTATGTTGAAACGCCTAACCTCGACCGCATTGCTGCCGATGGTGTGAAGTTTGTGAACTCGTACGTGGCCAACTCCCTCTCAGGACCGAGCCGCGCCTGCATGCTCACGGGTAAGCACTCACACAAGAACGGATTTACGAACAACGAGCATGGTGTGTTCGATGGTTCACAGCAAACCATGCCGAAGTTGCTGCAAAAGGTGGGTTACCAAACGGCCATCATCGGTAAATGGCACCTGGTAAGCACCCCGACCGGCTTCGACTTTTGGAACATCGTGCCCGGACAGGGTGATTATTACAACCCGACGTTCATCAATATGGACAATAGCCATGTAACGGAAAAAGGCTATCTGACGAACATCGTAACCGACAAGGCCATTGACTGGATGGAGCACAAGCGCGACCGCTCGAAACCCTTTGCCCTGTTCATTCACCACAAGGCCTGTCACCGCGACTGGTTGCCCGAAATGAAGTATCTGCACGAATACGAGGACAAAACCTTTGCATTGCCCGATAACTTCTACGACAACTACGAAGGACGCGAGGCTGCCAAGACGCAGGAAATGGAAATTGCCAACAATGACCACATGGACATTGTGTATGACGTGAAGATGGACCGCCCGGGATTGAAAACCCGTTTGTCAGACAGCTATCACAACATGGTTCAGCGTCTTGACAGCACCGACCTGAATGCCTACAATGCGTTCTACTATGCCCTTTCAGCCGACTTCTACAGCCGCAACCTCAAGGGTAAGGAACTGGCAGAGTTCAAGTATCAGCGTTACATGCGCGATTACGCCAAGGTGCTCAAGTCGCTCGACGACAATGTGGGCCGTACGCTCGACTATCTGGAGAAAGCCGGTTTGCTCGACTCTACCCTCGTGGTTTACACCTCGGACCAGGGTTTCTACATGGGTGAGCACGGATGGTTCGACAAACGCTATATGTATGAAGAATCATTCTCGACGCCCCTCGTCATGCACTTGCCGAAGGGACTGAATGCCAAGGGCGAAATCAGCGAAATGGTGCAGAACATTGACTATGCACCGACGTTCCTTGAACTGGCAGGTGCCAAAATCCCCGCCGACATTCAGGGCAAATCGCTCGTTCCGCTGCTCCAGGGCAAGCACCCGAAGAATTGGCGCAAGAGCTTGTACTACCACTTCTACGAATACCCCGCCGAACACGCCGTGAAGCGTCATTACGGTGTAAAAACCGCTGATGGCTGGAAGCTCATCCACTTCTACAACGACATCAACTCGTGGGAACTTTACAACCTCAACGAAGATCCGCGCGAAATGAACAACCTTTATGGCAAGCCCGGCACCGAAAAGGTGACGAAGCGACTGATGAAGGAACTCGTGAAACTGCAAAAGCAGTATGACGACCAGGCAGCGCTGAAGGCCAACGACATGAAGTAAAATACTTACTCCCTATATTCACAAAGCCCCGAAACCCAGTCCGTACAGACTTGGTTTCGGGGCTTTCTTTGTTTTACGAGAGCAGAAAGGTTTTTGGAGGAAAGGCATTTAAACGGCTCAGTCGCAAAAGCATGTGGTAAAACTCAACCACGCGCATGGATTTCAGATAGGCCTTCCTGCCTTACTTTCTGTTGTAGCAAAATGTCAAAGCACACTGAATCAATAAGAGCTATATGTTTTTTCATCATTCGAGGCTGGTAAGCAACCTGCCATTCTGGGTGCAAAGATACAATATCATTACCCCAAAATCCATTTTTGGGAGGTCTGTAACGTTTTGTATGACTAAACGCTTTAAACCTCACCTGACCCTTTGCCGTAAATGTTAAACAGCGAACCAGTGAAATTATACGAAAAAAATCAGTCTATTTTTCCATCTGCCTGCCGTTGTTTGAACCACACGATAAGCCATTGTCAAAATTTGCTCCGCGATTGTCCGAATTAGTTCCGAGCCCGTCGAAATTAGTTCCGAGCTTGTTGAAATTAGTTCCGAGCTAGTTTGAATTAGTTCCGAGCTAGTTTTAAGAATCGCGGAACTGCTGATAATCAGCGTTTTCAGAAAAACGCTCCAATCGGTTCCGCACCCGCTCATTCCGCCTTGCCATGAAGCGAAAGGCGAACCCGTTTATTTTCACCTTTATTTACCGGTTTGTTAAATCCGCCCTGCTCACCCGAAGCCGCGAAATGTTTTCCCATTCAAAGTGACAGGAAGTTGTACGTTGAAGAACAGGTGGAAGCATTCAGTCAAAAAATACGGTTGGCATTTACTCGTAATGGTCATTATCCACACGATGCAACATAGACCCCATTTTTTGAGCCCCCCCCTAATATTGCACCTCGAAAGTTTTCCACACCTCCGAATGGGTATTTATCCCTTTATCTGCAGGTATTCCGCTGCATTTTCCACACACGGAAAAATGAAATCGGGATATACTATTTTATCTCTTGCCGATTCTCAAAACGTACGAAGCAGCAACGTTTGGCCGCACCCAAATACTACACCCCACACCTTTTTGCTACTGAGCCAAACTCATTTCATGCCATTAATAATACGATTCTTTGGAAATGTGCTGCGAATTTGAGATGTTATCTGACTTGTTCCAGTCTTTATAGTAGCATAAATGCGCTATTTTTTTAGTTATTTCGCAACTTGTAGTCTATAAAGTATATATTCTCACAGATTTTTAGTAACTTTACTGCATAATCGCAATAAATGCGTTTGCAGAAACATACATAAGGCGTCATCAACGCTTTGCTCATTGATTATTTTGAACGTAGGAAATTCAAAATGCTTGTCAATGGCTTAGCAGAGAAGATGTCACGGGTAGGTTGTATAATCAACCCTCGTAGTGTGCCAAGGAGGATTTAACCTCAGCGGCACACTTTTCGGGGTTTATATAACTTTCAGCGTGAGATTCTATCTGTTCGTCATCAAGCAATGGTTTCCTACGACCAAGAATAAGTGACGGGCATGTGTAGAGTCTCACGTTTTTGCGTTTAATTAAAAGATTATACAACCCTAATATTAATACTAAAAAAATAAAGTATGGATTTTGTAGCTATAGATTTGGAAAAGTTAAATGATAGTCAACTCTCTGTTTGTGAGGTAGGTTTGGTTAAGTGTAAGAATGGAATGATTGTTAATAACAAACAGTTCTACATAAAGCCAGCTAAAGGTCTGACTCGTAATAGTTTCGGAAAGAATAAACTGAAACATATAACTGATGAGATGCTCATGTCTGCTCCAACATTTCCTGAGGTTTATGAACTAATGAAGGAGTTTGTAGATGGAGCTATACTCGTATGCCACAATAAAGGAGCTGACTTGAATTATTTGTACTACAACGAAAAAGAATATAATTTGTCAGGATTATATACGGAATTCATTGACACATACGACATTTGTAATGTGGGTCTGAAAGAAGCATACCAAAAGATATTTGGTAAGGATATGGAAAATCATCATTCTGCAGTGGATGATGCAAAACATACGGCAGAGATTCTTATGGCTTTAAGTAAGAAATTAGATGTGATGGATTTTTTAAAAAGCAACTACATACCTGAAAAAGAAAAGCCAAAGTCTGATAATACGAACTACAATACCGTGTCATCTGAAGATTTACTCAAAGAAGACTCTTTGTTGATGAGCTATGATTTTAAGGATAAAATATGTGTGTTTTCTGGTAATAATATATACAGAAAATCTTTGGAATCAAAACTTGAAGAAATAGGTGCTAAAGTAGCAAAAAGCATAAGTGGTAAAACAGATGCATTTATTGTAAGTGAAGTTGTTGGAGCAAAAAAAATACAAGATGCAAAGACTCAAAAGCAAAAGCGTCCTGATGAATTTCATATATTCACACAAGAGGCTGTTGCAAAAAAATTAAATATAATTTTATAGTAGGTCGTCGCAGAATTAAAACGCATTACGAAAAATATAAGAAAATACGATTCTTCAATTTAATCAAAGCTAGAAGTATGAAAACAAACAAAGTTTGGAGCATCTTAGCAATGCTCGTAGTGTCAGTATCAGCAATGCTTTTCACGTCGTGTAGTGATGATGATGAAAATGGTAACACAGTCATCAATGTGAAAGAGGTAGTAGGTATTTGGACTTGCACCGCAAGTACGGATTATGTGAATGGTAAACCAATAATAGGTTACATGGTTGGTGAATCCATTACAATTAGTGAGGATGGCAAGTTTTCTTCTACTATAAGTTCTATCGGCAAAGGCACATGGAAACTTGACGGCAATAAAATTTCAGCCAAAAACACGTATGGTGACACATTCGATGCTACACTTACTGTTAATGGTAACACCATGAAGTGGAATGGAACTTCAAGTGAAGGAATTAGCTTCAAATATACATGGAAGAAAAATTAAGGTCTAATAAATAATGAAATTCAATAAAAGAAATTGATTAGATATAGCTAAACGTCACCGTTTCTATTACTGCGACGGTGACGTTTAGCAATTTGTATTAAGACTAATTGGTATATCTTAATAAGTATAGTAAGATTCTTATAAAATGTCATAACAACAATAATCAAAATTACAATAACTATGATACATTCGTTACATTTAATTATGATTTCTATTGGCTGTGGAATTGTTTTCTCTTCATGCCAATCGAAAGTAGACAAAAAATCTTTTTCCAATGACACAGATTTTGTTAATACCTTTATAGAAGATGTGGATAGTACCGATATCATAAAAGAACAAGAAAGAAAAGTTGAGGAAGAAGCACTATCACAAAAGAGAAAAGATGAAATTGAAAAACTATCTAAAAAGTTTAATGAAAAAAAGGACGAGTTTAGCGATAAAGTATGGATCTATCCTAAAAATTGTCCTAAATATCGAAATAAGAATGCAACGTATTGCTATTTTATGAAACAGAACGGATTAGTCAGAAATCTTCGGTTTGTTTTCCAGTATGCAGGTAGTAAATGGTTGTTTATAGAGGGTTTAATATTTAATATTGATGGAAAAGTGTTTGAGTATAGGCGACTGGATTTTAATACAGATTGTGGATATAGTGGAGTATGGGAATGGTGTGATTTGCAACTTAGCGATGCAGAGCTTATCAAAGCGCTTGAAAATGCGAAAAGCATTAAAATCAAAATGAACGGAGACAAATACTATGATACTAGAACATTGAAAGCGGATAATATTGCATCTATTCAGAACACAATCAAGTATTATAAAGCTCTTGGAGGTGATATTTGAGAACTGATAATAGAAAGTTTCACTACTTTCCTAGGATTAATGAATATTAATGAGAATATTAAAAATATTTTAGATTGTTATGAAACAAAAGAAAAAGATTTTGTATGCATCATTAGCAATAGTATTCTTAGGATTTCTAAGTTTTGTAGGTTTAAGACATAAGTATTATTACTGTGATGTGGTCACAGATTATTTGCAAGTATCTTATTATCCTCGAATGGCTAAACTTTACAGTATAACATGGGGATATGGAATAGAATATAATCAACCTCAAGTAAATTTGTTACTTAAAAGTTATAAAAATGATAGTATTGCATTCTCAACAGTATATAATTATTCTAGAGATTTTTATAAAATCTTAAAAGAAGTATATGAGGAGGATTTCTTGAGGTTTGTAAATGATAATATGAATAGTAATTCGTCATATTATGCTTCATCGCTGTACTATTACAAAGAAATACAGAAAGAAATTTTTCTTATCAAGTTCGAACATACAAGAATGTTTGATGTAAAAACCTTCATTGCTGATATTCAGGAAATAGGAAAAGATACTATTAAATTAGAAGAGTATATGCAAAAAAATAAAATAAAGTATGAATTTATTCCTGTTTGGAAACCTAATTTAGAAGAAATCCCTATTTCTCTAATGTTTGGTGAAAAAAGGGATAGATTGTAAATGCTAATGTATATAAGCACGAAACGTTCACTAGTAATTGGCTGTCAAGTTCATATCTCTATTGCTATTTTTATTCATAATCTGTCATTCAGTTATGTGTAAACGAGGTAAAAAAACGTATCCCGATTTCACTTTTTTGCGTGTGTGGAAAATGCACCGAAATGCCGATAAATAAAGGCCTGAATGTCCATTTTGGGGTGTGGATAACTTTGGAGGTGCGATATCAAGTGGCTCAAAAATTTGGATTTCGGGGTGTACGTGTTGTATCTTTGCAATAGCGAAGTCAGGCTGCACCTCAGCATAGCTTTCGAAAACGAGTTTCCAAGTTCTGCATTCGGTTTGCACTGACATCGCTTTTGCAATGGATGAAAAAACAAAATTATCTTGATTATCAGTCCATCGTTCTTTGACATTGTGTTACAAAAGAAAGTAAGGCAGGTAGGCCTGTCTGAAACCGGCAGTTATTGGGGCAAAATACCTCTGATTGGAAAAATGACTATAGTCGGGGTATATAATGTATCTATACAAAAAATCCCCCGAAAGGCAGTTTAAAAACTACCCTTGGGGGATATGAATAGCTGTACTTCAG
>Magnolia_p2__coassemble_1180_pt1 | contig 19974 bp, 15 predicted proteins | sample Magnolia_p2__metabat2_low_PE_008 | metagenome-assembled genome bin Magnolia_p2 | reverse complement strand
TTATCACGCGCTTCCATAGCCCTTTATCACACGCTTCCATAGCCCTTTATCACACGCTTTCATAACCCTTTATCACACGCTTTCATAACCTCTTGTCATAGGCTTTCATAACCTTTTGTCATAGGCTTCCAGCACCTCTTGTCATAAGCTTTCAGCACCTCCTGCGCACAGTCACAGTGCGGCTGCTTACACAGAAAGAAAGCGGTTAGTGGATTATCCAGTTCACTAACCGCTTTCTTTTTATTTGTTTGCGCCATTCTCGAATCAATGCCAATTCTCGTCATTAACAATTTCTCTAACAAATGCAAAATTCAGTACTCCCCTCATGCGTTTGCAGCAGGGCGGAATACTTGTGCGCGTTTCCGCATTTGTGGTGATCTTGAAAGCATTGATTTTCAGCGATTCCGCGCTTCTTCAAACTAGCTCGGAACTATTTTCAACTAGCTCGGAACTAATTTGCACAAGTTCGGAACTAATTTGCACAAGTTCGGAGGTAATTTCAAAGAAAAGCCGGTTAGTAACGCAGGCACTTGGAAAGAGATGAAAAACATTGGATTATTTTTAACAGATATTTACCCACATCACTGCTTACGGTTTAACATTTTTCTAAATCAGCGAAAATGATTTTGAATACTCACTGATAGCCTATTGATGGGCATTTTATAACTGAAAATAGACTGAGCGGATATTGATTTTGGTGAAACTTGGGGCGGCGATAAGGGCAAAAAAAAATCCTTGCAGCTGTTCAAAAACTTGAACGCTGCAAGGATTCTTATCAGTCGTGTAAGTGAATTGCCGTGGAGCTTTGCCTGGCCTTTTAGCTTGCGCTTAAGGGGGCGCGGCTGCGGCAATCAACCGTTTATTCGTTTTCAGCTTCTTTAGCTGCCTGGGCTTTTTCCCATTCCTGACGGTCGGCAACTACGATGCGATTGAACTCGCGCAAACCGGTACCGGCGGGGATGAGATGACCGCAGATTACGTTTTCCTTCATACCTTCGAGGTAGTCGACCTTACCGCTGATGGCAGCTTCGTTGAGCACCTTGGTGGTTTCCTGGAAGGATGCGGCCGACATGAAGCTCTTGGTTTGCAGAGCGGCACGGGTGATACCCTGAAGAATCTGGGTAGAGGTGGCGGCCACGGCATCGCGTACCTTGACGAGCTTGAGGTCACGGCGCTTGAGCTGTGAGTTTTCGTCGCGGAGCTTGCGGGCGGTTACAATCATACCCTTCTTCATGGTTTCGCTGTCGCCAGCGTCAACCACAACTTTCTTACCCCAGATGCGGTCGTTCTCTTCGGCAAAGTCGAGCTTGTCGACAATTTGCTGTTCGAGGAAGCGGGTATCGCCGGGTTCGTTGATCTGTACCTTGCGCATCATCTGACGTACAATCACTTCGAAGTGCTTGTCGTTGATCTTTACACCCTGCAAACGGTAAACGTCCTGTACTTCGTTAACAATGTATTCCTGTACGGCGGTGGGACCCTTGATGGCGAGGATGTCGCCGGGGGTGATTGAACCGTCGGACAGAGGAGTACCGGCACGAACGTAGTCGTTTTCCTGAACCAGAATCTGCTTTGACAGGGGTACGAGGTACTTCTTAACTTCGCCCAATTTTGAGGTGACAATGATTTCGCGGTGGCCACGTTTTACGTTACCCATTGAAATTTCACCGTCGATTTCGCTAACCACAGCGGGGTTGCTCGGGTTGCGGGCTTCGAACAGCTCGGTTACACGGGGGAGACCACCGGTGATGTCACCGGCTTTACCTACGACACGAGGAATCTTGATGAGGACTTCACCGGCTGCCAACTTCTGTCCGTCTTCGACCACGATGTGACCGTTGATGGGGAAGCTGTAGGTGCGGAGCACTTCGCCGTCGTCGCCAATGATGTGTGCGGTGGGCACGTGGCTCTTGTCTTTCGACTCGATTACGATGCGTTCGCGCAAACCGGTGGCTTCGTCTTCTTCAACACGGTAGCTGATACCTTCGGTTACGTTTTCGAACTGGATGGTACCTGCATTTTCGGTTACGATTACGGCGTTGAAGGGGTCCCACTTGGCAATTACGGTGCCCTTTTCTACCTTCTGACGGTCGTCAACATAGATGACTGAACCGTAGGGTACGTTCTGGGTCGAAAGGATGATGCCGGTGTTTTCGTCGATAAAGCGTACTTCGGCCAGACGACCTACAACCACCTTACCGGGGTTCTCGGGATTGTCTGAGGCGTTGTCGGCTCCGGGAAGGAGGTCAACGGTACGGAGTTCTTCGAATTCAACGCGGCAGTCGCTCTTGGCAACGATGGTGGCGTTGGCTGCGGCATTCGATGCAATACCACCGGCGTGGAAGGTACGGAGTGTAAGCTGCGTACCAGGCTCACCAATTGACTGGGCGGCAATCACACCGACGGCTTCGCCCTTCTGTACCATGCGGCTGGTGGCGAGGTTGCGGCCGTAGCACTTCATGCAGACACCGTGCTTGCTTTCGCAGGTGAGCACTGAACGAATTTCAACGCTTTCGATGGGCGATGCTTCGATTTCGGCTGCAATGGCTTCGGTAATTTCCTCACCGGCTGCAATGATGAGCTTGCCAGTGGTGGGGTGTATGATGTCGTGAACAGACACACGGCCCAAAATACGCTCGCTGAGTGAAGAGATGATTTCGTCACCATCCTTCAATGCGGTGCAAACGAGGCCGCGGAGGGTTCCACAGTCTTCTTCAGTAATGATTACGTCGTGCGAAACGTCGACCAAACGACGGGTAAGGTAACCGGCGTCGGCCGTCTTCAGTGCGGTATCGGCCAAACCCTTACGTGCACCGTGGGTTGAGATAAAGTACTCAAGCACGGACATACCTTCCTTAAAGTTAGAAAGAATCGGGTTTTCGATAATCTGGGCACCTTCGGCACCTGCTTTCTGAGGCTTGGCCATCAAACCACGCATACCGGCAAGCTGGGCAATCTGATCGGCCGAACCACGGGCTCCTGAGTCGAGCATCATGAACACGGCGTTGAAACCTTGGTCGGCTTCGGTCATCTGCTTCATGAGGGTCTTCTTCAGGTCGGTGTTGACGTGGGTCCAGGTATCAATTACTTGGTTGTAACGTTCGTTGTCGGTGATGAAACCCATGTTATAGTTCATGGTAATCTGATCGATTTCATCATTACCGCGCTTCACGATGTCTTTCTTCTCGGTGGGGATGATAATATCGTCGAGGTTGAACGACAAACCACCTTCGTAGGCCTTACGATAACCGAGGTTCTTGATACCGTCGAGGAATTCGCAGGCACGGGCCATACCCACGGTCTTGATAACGAGGGTGATGACGTCGCGGAGTGACTTCTTCGAAATTACCTTGTTAACGTAACCGCATTCGTAAGGAATGATTTCGTTGACAATAACACGACCTACAGAGGTTTCAACCAGGTGCTTGCACATTTGTCCGGCTTCGTTGACGTCGTCAACCATTACCTTGACGGGAGCGTGTACGTCGACGCGCTTTTCGTTGAAGGCGATGAGGGCTTCTTCGGGTCCGTAGAAGGTGAGGCCGGTTCCCTTTGCTCCGGGACGGAGCTTGGTGATATAGTACAAACCGAGCACCATATCCTGTGAGGGCACGGTGATAGGTGCACCGTTGGCGGGGTTCAGAATGTTGTGGCTCTGGAGCATGAGCATCTGGGCTTCGAGCACGGCTTCATTACCCAAAGGAAGGTGAACGGCCATCTGGTCACCGTCGAAGTCGGCGTTGAACGCGGTACATGCCAACGGGTGGAGCTGAATGGCTTTACCTTCAATCATCTTGGGCTGGAAGGCCTGAATACCCAAACGGTGAAGGGTCGGTGCACGGTTGAGCAACACGGGGTGACCCATCATGACGTGCTCAAGGATGTCCCAGATAACGGGCTCGCGACGGTCGACAATCTTCTTGGCGCTCTTTACCGTCTTCACAATGCCGCGCTCAATGAGCTTGCGGATGATGAACGGCTTGTAAAGCTCGGCGGCCATGAGCTTAGGCAGACCGCACTCGCCCATCTTAAGTTCGGGACCTACAACGATTACCGAACGGGCTGAGTAGTCGACACGCTTACCGAGAAGGTTCTGACGGAAACGGCCTTGCTTACCCTTGAGTGAGTCTGAAAGTGACTTGAGCGGACGGTTGCTGTCGCTCTTTACGGCTGAACTCTTGCGTGAGTTGTCGAAAAGGCTGTCAACTGACTCCTGAAGCATACGTTTTTCGTTACGCAGAATCACTTCGGGGGCCTTGATTTCGAGCAGTCGCTTCAAACGGTTGTTGCGGATGAGAACGCGACGGTAAAGGTCGTTCAAGTCGGAGGTGGCGAAACGTCCACCATCCAGGGGTACGAGCGGACGCAAATCGGGCGGAGTGACGGGGATTACCTTCATAATCATCCACTCGGGCTTGTTGCGTTCGCGGCTTGAACGGAACGATTCTACTACCTGCAAACGCTTGAGGGCTTCGTTCTTGCGCTGTACAGACGAGTCGCTGTTGGCGCGGTCGCGAAGTTCGTACGACAGGGCATCGAGGTCGATGCGGGTGAGCAGGTCGTAAATGGCCTCGGCACCCATTTTGGCGATGAACTTATTGGGGTCAGAGTCCTCGAGGTACTGGTTTTCCTTCGGCAAACGCTTGAGGCAATCCAGGTATTCGTCCTCGGTGAGGAGGTCGTTCTGCGCAAAGTCTTCGGCCAAAGGTCCGGGCTGAATAACTACGTAACGCTCGTAATATATAATGCTGTCGAGTTTCTTGGTCGGAATACCGAGCAGGTAACCCATTTTGTTGGGCAACGAACGGAAATACCAGATGTGTGCAACGGGCACTACAAGCTGAATATGTCCGGCACGCTCGCGGCGTACTTTCTTTTCGGTTACTTCAACACCGCAACGGTTGCAGACGATGCCTTTGTAACGGATGCGCTTGTACTTTCCGCAGTGGCATTCGTAGTCCTTGGTCGGACCGAAAATGCGTTCGCAGAACAAGCCGTCACGCTCGGGTTTATAGGTTCGGTAGTTGATTGTTTCGGGCTTCAACACCTCGCCATACGAATTAGCCATGATTTCCTCGGGTGAGGCCAAACCGATGGTTATTTTCGTAAAGTTACTCTTTATCTTATTATCTCTTTTAAATGCCATGTTCTAAGGAATGAAAAGATGATGGGAGTGATTATTAGAATCTGAATGATTTTTCCCAGACTCTGAAGTCGGGACATGCTCTGCGGCTCTGGTTCGAAATTTCCTCCCTTTGTTTCCCGCCCTGGTTCGGCAACATGACCTGACCGCAGTACGGAAAACAAATGGGAAGATAACCTTTATATGCCGGAAAAGCATTCATACAGTTTCTTAGTCGAGCGTGATGCTCAAGCCCAGACCGCGCAATTCGTGCAGGAGCACGTTGAGCGATTCGGGGATACCCGGAGTAGGCATAGTGTCGCCCTTGACAATAGCCTCGTAAGCTTTGGCACGGCCGGTAACGTCGTCGGACTTGATGGTGAGGATTTCCTGGAGTACGTGCGAAGCACCGAATGCCTCGATTGCCCAGACCTCCATTTCTCCGAAACGCTGACCACCAAACTGTGCCTTACCACCGAGAGGCTGCTGCGTAATGAGCGAGTACGGACCAATAGAACGTGCGTGCATCTTGTCTTCAACCATGTGGCCGAGTTTCAACATGTAAGTCACACCCACCGTTGCCTTCTGGTCGAACGGTTCACCCGTTCCACCATCATAAAGCTGCGTTGAACAGTAGCGGGGCAATCCTGCCTTGTCGGTCCATTCGCAAAGGTCTTCAAGTTTGGCACCATCGAAAATAGGTGTGGCAAACTTAACGCCCAACTTGCGACCGGCAGCACCGAGTACGGCCTCGAAAATCTGACCGAGGTTCATACGCGAAGGCACACCCAGCGGGTTCAGTACGATGTCGACCGGCGTACCATCCTCGAGGAACGGCATGTCTTCCTGACGCACAATCTTCGACACGATACCCTTGTTACCGTGGCGACCTGCCATCTTATCGCCGACACCAATCTTACGCTTCTTGGCAATGTAAACCTTGGCCTGCTGAATGATACCAGAAGGAAGGTCGTCACCAATGGTCAACGCAAACTTCTTACGCTTCAGAATGGCATCGAGTTGGTTGAACTTCTTCAAGTAGTTGATAACGAGCTGACGGATGAGCTTGTTGGTGTGCTCGTCTTCCGTCCAACCGCGGAGTTCAACAGCCGTGTAATCAAGTGCTGCCAACATCGGACGGGTAAACGTAGCGCCCTTGGCAATGAGCTCTGAGCCTACATTGTCCTTCACGCCGAGCGACGTTTTCTCGTCGCAAAGCGTAAGCAGTTTGTCGAGCAGAATGGTCTTCAATTCACCCGTTTCGCGGTCGAACTCTTCGTCGAGCTTCTGCAAGGTAATCTTGTCTGCAGCCTTCGAGCTACGCGATTTCTGTACGCGGGCAAACAAGCGCTTGTTGATAACCACACCGGCCAGCGAGGGATTTGCCTTGAGCGAAGCATCCTTCACGTCACCAGCCTTGTCACCAAAGATGGCACGCAGAAGTTTTTCTTCGGGCGTCGGATCGCTTTCGCCCTTCGGCGTAATTTTACCAATCATGATATCGCCCGGTGCGATACGCGCACCAATACGCACAATACCATTTTCATCCAAATCCTTCGTAGCATCTTCGCTTACGTTGGGGATGTCGTTGGTAAATTCTTCCATACCACGCTTCGTTTCACGCACTTCAAGCGAGAACTCATCCACGTGAACAGAAGTAAGGATATCATCACGTACAATACGTTCATTCAATACGATAGCATCCTCATAGTTGTAACCCTTCCAAGGCATGTAAGCCACGAGGAGGTTACGGCCAAGAGCCAACTCACCGTTTTCGGTAGCATAACCCTCAGTAAGGATGTCACCCTTCTTCACAATCTGACCTGCATCGCAAATCGGACGGAGGTCAATGGTCATATTCTGGTTCGTACGGCGGAACTTGGGAATCTGGTATTCCTTTACGTTCGAATCGAAGCTAACAAACTCTTCATCTTCAGAACGGTCGTAAGCAATACGGATGGTAGTAGCATCTACATATTCAATCACACCATCACCTTCTGCCGTAATCATCGTACGTGAATCTTCGCAAACCTGCTTTTCGATACCCGTACCTACGATAGGTGCTTCACTGCGGATAAGGGGAACTGCCTGACGCATCATGTTCGATCCCATCAACGCACGGTGAGCATCGTCGTGCTCAAGGAAGGGAATCAGTGAAGCTGCGATTGAAGCAATCTGCTGCGGAGCCACGTCCATGAGTTCAACCTCTGAAGGGGGAACCACAGGATAATCGGCATCCTGACGGCACTTCACTTTATCGCGGATAAACGTACCATCGTCATTCAGCGGAGCATTACCCTGACCGATAATCTTACCCTCTTCTTCTTCAGCAGAAAGGTAAACAACATTTTCGTTGTTCAGGTTTACAACCGAATTCTCAACCTTACGGTACGGAGTTTCGATGAAACCGAGGTCATCAATCTTCGCATATACACAAAGCGAAGAAATCAAACCAATGTTCGGACCTTCAGGCGACTCGATAGGACACAAACGACCATAGTGCGTGTAGTGTACGTCTCGCACCTCGAAACCGGCACGTTCACGCGACAGACCGCCAGGACCTAAGGCTGACAAACGACGCTTGTGCGTAACCTCAGCCAAGGGGTTCGTCTGGTCCATGAACTGCGACAGGGCATTCGTACCGAAGAACGAGTTGATCACGCTCGAGATAGTCTTAGCATTGATCAAATCCGTCGGCGTAAACACTTCATTGTCACGCACGTTCATACGTTCACGAATCGTACGGCTCATACGTGCCAAACCGATTGAGAACTGGTTCGAGAGCTGTTCGCCCACCGTACGTACGCGACGGTTACTCAAGTGGTCAATATCATCGACAGTAGCCTTAGAGTTGATCAACTCAACCAAGTACTGGATAATCTCGATGATATCTTCGCGAGTCAACACGCGCACATCCATATCCGTTGAAAGATTCAACTTCTTATTGATACGGTAACGACCAACCTCGCCCAAGTCATAACGCTTTTCAGAGAAGAAAAGGTTGTTGATAACTTCGCGAGCCGAAGCATCATCAGCAGGGTCAGAGTTACGCAGCTGACGGTAGATAAACGTTACAGCTTCCTTTTCTGACTTCGAGGGGTCCTTCTGCAACGTATTGAAGATGATAGAGTAATCAGAAGAAGAAGCCTCCTCTTTGTGAATCAGAATGCTCTGTTCACCCGAGTTAATGATTTGCTCAATGTGCTCTTCCTCAATCACCGTTTCGCGCTCAAGCACAATTTCAATACGTTCAATAGAAACTACTTCACCGGTATCCTCATCAACGAAGTCTTCGAGCGTACTCTTCAGCACACGGGCAGCCAACTTGCGGCCGATAACATTCTTCAGATTCGTTTTGTTCACCTTGATTTCCTCGGCGAGCTTGAAAATCTGCAAAATGTCCTTATCCGTGTCATAACCGATGGCACGCAACAAAGTAGTTACGGGCAACTTTTTCTTACGGTCGATGTAAGCATACATCACATTGTTGATGTCCGTAGCAAATTCGATCCACGAACCCTTGAACGGGATGATACGTGCAGAATAAAGCTGCGTACCGTTAGCGTGGATACTTGAACCGAAGAATACACCGGGCGAACGGTGAAGCTGCGAAACAACTACACGCTCAGCACCGTTGATAATAAACGTACCGTTGCTTGTCATGTAAGGAATCGTACCCAGGAACACATCCTGTACGACGGTATCGAAATCCTCATGATCAGGGTCCGTACAATAAAGTTTGAGTTTTGCCTTGAGGGGCACACAGTAAGTCAATCCGCGCTCCAGACATTCCTGAATGCTGTAACGAGGTTCATCGATATAGTAGTCGATAAACTCTAATACAAAGTTGTTGCGAGTATCAGCGATAGGGAAGTTCTCAGCAAAAACTTTGTACAGACCGTCGTTCTTACGCAATTCACTGGGCGTGTCGAGCTGCAGAAAATCTTGGAAAGACTTTAACTGAACGTCCAAGAAATCGGGATAAGGCATCGGATTCTTTACGGACGCGAAGTTTACACGTTGGTTTATTACTCTGGAAGACATTCGTTCGTATTGTTGGGGATAAACAATGGTTTAAAAGATTGTAAGTCTAAAGTCAACAAGTAAAATGAAACTTAAACTTATCAACCTATAAACTAAATGTTCTAAAATCTTAGCCACATTACGCGCAAATAGCCCGGCCGAGTATGAGTCGGCGGGCAAAATAACAATCGCAATAACACGCAAACACCGGCAAGTCGCATAAACAAGACGCATCAGCCCTAAAAAGAGGCGATAAAATGCTGAAATTCAGCATAAAACCGGCATTTTCAATGTATCGGGAATGAGCTAAGACATATAGACGCAAAAAGGTTATGAACCCTCTACCAGAGGATCCATAACCGACTCCTTATATAAGGATTTTATTAGGCGAGTTCTACTTCAGCACCAGCTTCTTCGAGAGCCTTCTTGAGTGCTTCAGCTTCTTCCTTGGCAACGCCTTCCTTAACCTTGCTAGGAGCACCGTCTACGATGTCCTTAGCTTCCTTCAGGCCAAGACCGCAGTGTTCCTTAACAGCCTTAACAACCTGGAGCTTAGCGGCACCAGCGCTCTTAAGAACTACGTCGAAAGAGGTCTTCTCCTCAGCAGCAGCAGCGGCACCGGGAGCAGCAGCAGCAACAGCAACAGCTGCAGCAGCGGGTTCAATTCCGTACTCTTCCTTGAGGACATTTGCCAACTCGTTAACTTCCTTCACTGTCAAATTTACCAATTCTTCAGCGATAGCTTTGATATCTGCCATTTGTGTAATGTATTTTTTTGTTTTGTTTCTAAGTTAATTGTAGGGTTCGGTGTCTGGACCAATTTAAATTATTCGGGACGTTCGCCCAAAGTCTTAAGCACACCGTGAATAGTCTGTCCTGCGCCTTGGAGGGCAGAGATAACATTCTTTGCAGGAGACTGGAGAAGAGCAACGATTTCGGCGATAACCTCGTTCTTGCTCTTGATAGCGCAAAGGGTCTCGAGCTGGTCGGCACCTACATAGAAGCCTTCCTCAGCATAAGCAGCCTTTAAGCCGGGGATACCATCTTTGCTAACTTCCTTGATCAATTTAGCGGGAGCGTTAGCAGTCTGGCAGAAGAATACTGCAGTTGTACCTTTCAAGCAGCCATAGAGAGGAGAGTAATCAATCTCTGAAGCTTCGAAAGCCTTGTGCAGCAGGGTGTTCTTAACAACTACCATCTTGATTTCAGCGCCGAAGCACTTGCGACGGAGAGCAGAAGTAGCTTCTGCGTTCATGCCCGTTACGTCAACGAGGTAGAAGTGTGCATATTCCTTGAGTTTCTCACCGAGTTGCTCGATGATGATAGCTTTATCTTCCTTCTTCATATTCGCAAATTAGTTTAGATTTCTTCTACTGATTTAGGATCAATCTTGATACCCTTGCTCATTGTAGAGGAAAGATAAATACTCTTGATATATGTACCCTTAGCAGCCGTCGGTTTCAGCTTGATGATGGTAGCGATGAATTCCTTAGCATTACCGAAGATTTGTTCGGGAGTGAAAGAAACCTTACCAATTGAAGTATGAACGATACCGGTCTTGTCAACCTTGAAATCGATCTTACCCTGCTTAACCTCACGGACAGCCTTAGCAACGTCCATAGTAACAGTACCACTCTTAGGGTTAGGCATCAATCCGCGGGGACCGAGCACACGACCCAGGGCACCAATCTTACCCATGATGGCAGGCATCGTAATGATTACATCGATGTCAGTCCAGCCACCCTTAATTTTCTCGATATATTCATCGAGACCTACATAGTCAGCGCCTGCTTCTTTAGCAGCAGCTTCAGCATCGGGCGTACAGAGGCAGAGAACGCGAACTTGCTTACCAGTACCATTAGGAAGTGACACAACGCCACGAACCATCTGGTTAGCCTTACGCGGGTCAACGCCCAGACGTACGTCAATATCGACAGAAGCATCGAACTTGGTAGTGGTAATTTCCTTTACCAAAGATGCAGCTTCTTTCAACGTGTATGCCTTCCCCGCTTCAATCTTGTCAGCGACCGACTTTTGATTCTTTGTCAGTTTACTCATGTTAGTTGAAGTTTAAATTATTCACAGGGAAAGTCACCCTTTACTGAGATACCCATGCTGCGGGCAGTACCTGCAACCAAACGCATTGCACTTTCAACAGTGAAGCAGTTCAAGTCGGGCATCTTATCTTCTGCAATAGCCTTAACCTGATCCCAAGTAATCTCAGCGATCTTATTACGGTTAGGTGCGGCAGATCCGCTCTTCTTTTTGGCTGCTTCCAGTAGTTGAATTGCCACAGGAGGAGTCTTGACTACGAAAGAGAAAGACTTGTCATTATAGTAAGTAATGACAACCGGTAATACCTTACCAGCCTTGTCCTGAGTTCTGGCGTTGAACTGCTTGCAGAAATCCATGATGTTGATACCCTTAGAACCCAAAGCAGGACCTACGGGAGGTGATGGATTTGCAGCGCCGCCCTTAATCTGTAATTTGATTAATCCAGCAACTTCTTTAGCCATTGTTATTATTTATATTGAATTTAATTTGACGTAGGAATCAAGCACGTAACAAATACCTTATTCCTTTTCTATCTGCATAAAACCGAGGTCCAAGCCAGTATTTCTACCGAAGACCTTAACGACTACAGTGACCTTGCGTTTTTCCTCGTCCACCTTTTCGATGACACCGCTGAATCCGCTAAAAGGACCATCTGTAACCTTAACACTGTCGCCTACCACGTAAGGTATTTCAAGAACTTGAGGTTCATCCTCCAGCTCATCTACCTTACCAAGAATACGGTTAACCTCACTCTCGCGGAGAGGAGTAGGGTTATCCATGCCGCCCAAAAAGCCCAACACGTTAGGCGTGCTGCGCAACTCATGAACGGTTTCACCAACTAATCGTGCCTCTACAAGAACATAGCCGGGAAGATATAGACGTTCCTTAACAACTTGTTTGTTGCCTTGTACTTGCTTTACCTTCTCGGTAGGAATGAGTACCTGCGAAACATGACCGCCGAGGCGGCCATTCTTAATTTCAGCATCAATATACTCTTTAACCTTTCCTTCTTTACCACTGACGGCGCGAAGCACGTACCATGCCATTTCTGCTGCCATATCAGATTAAATTTGAGGATAGATTAATTGCATGATTGACTCGAATACCGTATCCATAAGGAACACCACGAGTGCTATGACGATGGAAGCTGTGAGCACAACAATCGCGCTGTGAGTCAACTCCTGTCGAGTAGGCCATGTGGTTCTATGAGATAATTCGTCGTATGAATCTTTGCAATATGCAGTGAATTTCTTGAACATACGTTTATCGATTAGCACGGGAAGAGAGGCTCGAACTCCCGACACCTGGTTTTGGAGACCAGTGCTCTACCAACTGAGCTATTCCCGTAAAAATAGGTCTTACCCTGTAGAGTAAGAACCTATTTAGTATTGTATAGGCTTAGCCTAAAGAGATTCGTATTAGTCGAGGATCTCAGTGATCTGACCAGAACCTACCGTACGACCACCTTCACGGATAGCGAAACGGAGACCTACGTTGATAGCAACAGCGTAGATAAGTTCTACAGTAATCTCTACGTTATCACCAGGCATTACCATTTCAGTGCCTTCGGGGAGGTGAATCTCACCGGTGCAGTCCATGGTACGGAGGTAGAACTGAGGACGATACTTGTTGCCGAACGGAGTGTGACGACCACCTTCCTCTTTCTTCAATACGTAGATAGAAGCCTTGAATTTCTTGTGCGGAGTGATTACACCCGGGTGAGTGATAACCATACCACGCTTGATTTCCTGCTTGTCGATACCGCGGAGGAGGAGACCTACATTGTCACCAGCTTCACCCTGATCGAGGAGCTTACGGAACATTTCAACGCCAGTTACAACTGACTTCTTATCTTCACCAAGGCCGAGGATCTGAACTTCATCACCTACCTTAACAACACCGGTTTCAACACGGCCTGTAGCAACAGTACCACGACCAGTGATTGAGAACACGTCTTCAACAGGCATCAAGAAGGGCTTATCCTTATCGCGCTGGGGTTCCTGAATCCAGTTATCAACTGCATTCATGAGTTCCATTACAGAATCTTCCCACTTAGCAACGCCATTGAGAGCACCAAGAGCAGAACCGCGGATGATAGGAGTATCCTCTTCGAAGTTATAAGCTGCAAGGAGTTCGCTCATTTCCATTTCTACGAGCTCGAGCATTTCTTCATCCTCAACCATGTCGCACTTGTTCAAGAACACAACAAGACGGGGAACGTTTACCTGACGAGCGAGAAGGATGTGCTCACGAGTCTGAGGCATAGGACCATCAGTAGCAGCAACTACGATGATAGCACCGTCCATCTGAGCAGCACCAGTAACCATGTTCTTAACGTAGTCGGCGTGACCCGGGCAGTCTACGTGAGCATAGTGACGTTTCTCGGTTTCGTATTCAATGTGAGAGGTATTGATAGTGATACCACGTTCCTTTTCCTCGGGTGCGTTGTCGATCTGGTCGAACGACTTAACATCTTCACCGGTGCCGAGCTTTTCGTGGAGCACCTTAGAGATAGCAGCAGTCAAGGTAGTCTTACCGTGGTCAACGTGACCAATAGTACCGATGTTAACATGCGGTTTGGTACGTTCAAATTTCTCTTTAGCCATAGCTGTTTATTTTATTGTTTGAATGAATTTCAGTTCTTCAATCTTCTGTATGAAAACAAAAAGAGAGCTGTTAGCGAGACTTGAACTCGCGACCTCTTCCTTACCAAGGAAGTGCTCTACCGCTGAGCTATAACAGCAAAACAAAATAAGAGAGCGGAAGACGGGGCTCAAACCCGCGACCCCCAGCTTGGAAGGCTAGTGCTCTATCAACTGAGCTACTTCCGCATACCTTTAACAAGGGTGTGGGCAAAGATGGATTCGAACCACCGAAGGCGTAAGCCAGCAGATTTACAGTCTGCCCCATTTGGCCACTCTGGTATTTGCCCGTGTTTCTTTCACACTACCTCACTGAAAAGTGTCGTTTAGTAGATGTTTCCTTGAAACGGCTGCAAAGTTAGGCATTATTTCTTTCGCACCAAACATTTTCCCAATTTTTTTTCAAAAAAAATGCACTTTTTCTCCATCACCCCCTAAAACACCCCTTTTTTACCCCTATTTTTGCACATATTCATCGTTTTTGTGCGTAAAAATTCAAGATTCTTTCTTCAAAGTGCAACATACTGAAAGTTCACTTTCGCACCGTCCGCTCCCCCACCCCACATCGGTTTTTCAGACTGCAACTTCTGCCCTTACTTCGTTTTTTTAAGAAAAACTTCGGAGCAATTCTTACTGCAACCTGCAAAATTTGAATGCTGGATGTGGCGCAAACAGAAAAATCAGGGCACTTTACAGAAAAGCGAGCGCACAAATTGCCATAATCACCAGATTCAAATGCGCGATTTATGACTTCACATACAAAATTCCTACATACTTTTATGGGCAAAGTGCCGAAAGCCCGCACCTTGCCCACAAAAATAAAGGTATTATGTTTGTCATTTTCTACTATTCTGCCGCCTTCAAGCGCACCAGGTAATCATAATGGGTGCCTTCCTGCACACATTCTGCCTTCAAACCGCAACGCGCCGCCACCTGACTCAAGGTATGGAAATCAACATAGAGCCAATCAAACGGCTTACCGTCGATACCGGCGTAATGCATTGTAAAGTCCACTTCACCATAATAAGAATCGGTTTCCGCATCATAATCGAAGTTGCCGTCCTCATCTTCGTACACATAGCGCAAATCGCTTGAATCAGCCAACACACAGCCTCCGGGTTCAAGTAGCGACTTGGCACGAAGCAACAAATCGGGCAAGCGTTCCAAATTCCCGGCTATACCCAAACCATTCATCAGCAACAACACCGTGTGGTACTTGCCAGACAAATCGTCTGTAAAAAAATCCGCACAACGGGCATCCGCCACACCGCGGCGTCGCATAGTTTCCACCGACAGTTCGCTTATATCCACAGCCGTCACTTCCAGTCCGCGCTGTTGCAATGCCAACGAATGGCAGCCGGCACCAGCTCCCACGTCAAGCACCCTGCCGCTACAAAGCGACAAAGCCCTACGCTCCAGTACGGGCATTTGCGATTCAGTGCGAAACAAATTAGCAACAGGCATCACGTCATCCTCAAAGAGAGAGGAACTGACCACCAACGGTGATTTTTCACACCGCTGTTCAAAATAATCAACTATGGCACGACCCATAGGATCGAATTCGGGGTTTATTTTCACAGGACAATTAGTATTAAAAAAGTCGCAGAAAAAAGATTCAAAAAAAGCCCGGCAACCAGTGCCGGGCTCGCTATTAATAGTTTGTAATCACTCAATCGCCAAACAGTGTCTACTTTCACAAGCGGGCACAGGGCGATACTTTGGGTCATTCACATCGGTCATTCCTTATCACCAAACCGTTCAAGGAATGCAACCGTTTTGGAAATACTCCCTATGCTATTATCGGCATACGTCGGCATTACTTAGCCTGACGTTCCTTATATTTTTCAATTTGACGGAGCAGCGTATCAATGCAGAGGTCAACACCCTCTTCAAACGTGTCGCACACCTTTTCAGCATGCAAGTCATTACCGGGCAAGGTAACATTGATCGCAGTTTCTTTATTTTTGGCAGTTTCAGGTTTTACAACCTTCAATATAAATTCAACCTTAATTATGTTTTCGCAAGCTCTTTCGAGTTTTGCAGCTTTCTTTTCAATAAATGCATTCAGTTTTTCTGTGGCATCGAAGTGGATGGCTTGAATCTTGAGTTCCATAAGTACCTCCTTTTTCTTTAGGCCCTTGGGTGGGCACGTTCATATTCTTTTTTCAAGTCTGCGAATGTTGTATGCGTATAGATTTCTGTCGTGCTGATGCTTTCATGTCCGAGCAATTCCCTGATAGCCTCAAGGTCTGCCCCGTTATTAAGCATGGCAGTGGCAAAAGTATGACGCAGCACATGCGGACTTTTTTTCTTCTGAGTGGTTACGAGCGATAAATATTTCTTTACCATAACTTGCACCATGGCAACAGTCATTCGGGTAGATCGATTTGTCACGAACAAAGCCGTTTCATCATCCGGAGCAATCCGTTGCTCCATATAATGTTTCAAAGCCAGTTTCAGTTCCTCGCCAAACGGAATAATCCGTTGTTTATTTCGCTTACCCGTTACTTTCAGCTCGCCTGCCTCCAGCTGCACATCGCCAAGGTTCAACCCAACGAGTTCCGACACGCGCACCCCCGTATGATAAAAGGTTAGTAAAATCGTCCGGTCGCGCAGTCCGTCGAAAGTTTCCGGAAATACCACATCATCGAACAACCGGTCAATCTCCGACTGTTTCAGAAAGGTAGGTAAAGGCAAATGAATTTTGGGATTCTTCACCAAACGGAGCGGATCACGCTTCACACGTTCCATGCGCAATAAATACTTATAGAGCGAACGAGCCGCGCTCAAGTCCTTTTTAACCGTCCGTGGATTTTGCCCCCGGTCCATTTCCTGCATAATCCATTGCCGGAATACGTCGGCGTCCAGATTTGTCCAGGTCAACTCCGAATCAAGCGAAGTGAAGAAAGATTCCATCGAAGTCAAACTATCACGATACGTAGTTACCGTACGCTGCGAAGCACCTCGGTCAGCCACCATGTAGCTTAAAAAATCCTCTATCTCTTGCATTCTTCTGAGTCGTTAGGTTTCAAAAGCGAATATCGGAAGTTTTTCTGAATATTGCAAATATTTCGCCCAAAATCTTCAGCATATTTTCAACCGCAGGTTTTACTTGTCAAGAGTATGCCTCAAACCTCCGCGTTTCATGCCCCACAGCCTGCCCGCCGGTAACATCCGTTCCCCCACCAGAGAAACACGGAATCATCCACACAAAGTCAGGCTTCACATACAAGGTTGCGAAAAAGTCAGTTAAGTTGTCCACTGTTAGGAATACAACATATACCTAATTTTGAAAACTATTTGAATCTTGATTGGGAAGTGTTTTCAAAGAAACCACAAAAAACAAAAAACCGAAGCTGTAATAGCTTCGGTCATTGTATTGTTGGCGGTGCGTACGGGACTCGAACCCGTGACCCCATGCGTGACAGGCATGTATTCTAACCAACTGAACTAACGCACCTTGTTTTGTTTGTCGTAACAGTGTTTATTTCTGTTTTGCGAGTGCAAAGGTACAACATTTTTCATTACTACCAAACTTTCTGTGCATTTTTTTTCAAAAAAAGTTGTTTTTTTTCTCTCGACGCTTTTCGTCTGAGATTCGGAAATACGTTTATGACTGAAATACAATTATTTCCGTAACTTTGTTGCAATATTGGGGTAATCAACAAAAAAGTTCACTTTTTCAAAAATACTCCTGCAATCTCCTAATCACATCAAATATTCTTTATGAACATTTCCTTAAAAGTGGCAGTTACCGCGGCACTCGCCGTGTGTACCGCCACACAAATGTCGGCGCGCAAATACGTATTCGACATGCAAAACTACGGCATCTCGCCTACGGCAATGAGCCAGTCGCCCGACTCTACGCTGAGTTTGAAACTGCAAAAGGCATTGGCCGACATTCAATCGAAAGTCAAGGCTACCGACAAAGTAACGCTTAAGTTCAAGAAAGGACGCTACGACTTTCATGCCACTTATGCACCGGCCTACGAGCTATACATCTCGAACCACGACCAGGGACAACCTAAGCCGGTTGGTCTGTACCTCGACCAATGGAGTAATCTCACTATCGAAGGCAACGGCTCTGACTTTATCTTCCACGGCCGCATGATTCCGCTTGTCATCAAACAGTCGGCTAACTGCACCGTAAAGAATCTGGCCATCGACTTCGAAAATCCGCAAATTGCGCAAGTGCAGGTAGTCAAAAACTCTCCGACCGAAGGTATTACCTTTGAAGTGGCTCCCTGGGTTAAATATCGCATTGCTGCCAACGGCCGTTTCGAAACCTACGGCGAAGGTTGGAGCGAACAGCAAATGGCGGGCATGGCTTTTGAACGCGACACCAAACATATTGTATATAATACGAGCGACTTGGGCATCAACACGCAAGGAGTCACCGATTTAGGAGGTCGTCAGTTACACGCCCCCAACTGGAAAGACAGCCGCTTAGTTCCGGGCACAGTGGTAGCCATGCGCACCTGGAGTCGTCCCTGTCCGGGCGTAGTACTGGCAAACAACCGACAAACCACCCTGCAAAACGTAACGGTGCATTATGCCGAGGGTATGGGCCTTATTGCGCAACGCTGTACAGACATCACGCTCAACAAGTTCAACGTATCACTCCGTGGCGAAAACGACCCTCGCTACTTTACCACGCAGGCGGACGCCACACACTTTTCACAGTGTCGCGGCAAAATCACTTCGAACCACGGACTGTATGAGGGCATGATGGACGATGCCATCAACATCCACGGTGTTTACCTGAAGGTACGCGAACGTATCGACGGCCACACCTTACGCTGCCGCTACGAACACGGACAGGCTTACGGCTTTGATTGGGGGGATGCTGGCGATAAAGTAAGTTTCGTGCGTTCAGCTACGATGGACAACCTGAGCCACACCAACACCATCACCGATATTCGTCCCGCCGACCGCACCGAGGTACTGGGCTGCAAAGAGTTTATTATCAAAGTTAAGGATGCGCTTCCGGCTGAAATTAGCGAAAAAGAGGGCTACGGCATCGAAAACTTAAGTTGGACGCCCGAAGTGGAATTCCGTCACAACATCGTTCGCAACAACCGTGCCCGTGGTGCTCTCTTCAGTTCACCGCTGCGCACCGTGTGTACCGATAATTTATTCGACCATACTTCGGGCACAGCCATCCTACTTTGCGGCGACTGTAACGGATGGTACGAGAGCGGTGCTGTACGCAATCTGGTTATCAAGCGCAACACCTTTGTCAATGCACTGACCAATATGTTCCAATTTACCAATGCGGTTATTTCCATCTATCCTGAAATTCCGCAACTCGATGCGCAAACCACCTACTTCCATGGTGGCCAACCTCGCAGCATTGTGATTGAAAACAATTACTTCGATACTTTCGATACCCCGTTGCTCTATGCTAAATCAGTCGACGGACTGGTGTTCCGCAAAAATCAGGTTCGTAAGAACAAGGACTACAAGCCATTCCATTGGAATCAAAAAGCCATACTGACCGAACGCTGCACCCGCACTGAAATTGAAGCTGCCAAAGAAGTGCAATAACATACCCCGAACTAAAAACAGGAAAGCCGTTTCGCAACCTAAATCGCGAAACGGCTTTCTTTTTTGTCATTTCATAATGAAACGACTAAAGCGTGATCGGACCGGAAATTAGTCCTCAGCGCGGTGGAGCTGCTGTACATAAACAGCGTGTTCCTTTGCCAAACGCTTCAAAACGCTGGGCTTGTCAAACTGCTGACGTGCGCGGAGTTCTTTAACAACACCGGTCTTTTCAAATTTTCTTTTAAACTTCTTCAGGGCGCGCTCGATGTTCTCGCCGTCCTTAACCTGTACTACGATCATTTTTGGTTTAGAATTTATTTTGTTATTACTTAATATGCATACTTCTTGCGAAGTGCAAAATTAGACATTTATTTTATTCTACCCAAACTTTCCGCTTGATTTTTAGCGAAATACGCTAATACATACTGAATATTTCGCATAATGATATACGAACGACTGCAGCACTATCCCGAAGTGCTAAAAATGGAACACCAAAAGAAGGATGAAAATGTGTCAGCTGTATCATTCCCTCCCTTACCCCCATAAACGAGCAAAGCCTCCGACGATTACTCGTCAGAGGCTTGC
>Magnolia_p2__coassemble_890_pt1 | contig 28552 bp, 24 predicted proteins | sample Magnolia_p2__metabat2_low_PE_008 | metagenome-assembled genome bin Magnolia_p2 | reverse complement strand
TTTATTATGGAAGCATCTTCGGAGTATTTTTTTTCTGCATTATGAACTTTTTTCAAATAGAATGATTTTTCTGTATGTTACAGATTTTTTGAAAGAGAATAAGAGAGTATTTTAACATAATGATGTGTGTTGTGATAATTTGCTATGCATATACTAATTAAATTATGGCAGTGTAAAAATAAATTGGAACAAGTGCATAATGTTAAAAGGAAGTTTCGTTGATAGGTTAAATAAAACGAAAAACTAGATGTCTGTCATATCTTCTTTTTCAGTAGTCTACAGAATTGGGTGGCGTAATGCCGAAAATTATTCCGAGATCGTTGAAATTAGTTCCGAGCCAGTTGAAATTAGTTCCGAGCCTGTTTGAATTAGTTCCGAGCTAGTTGAAATTAGTTCCGAGACTTTTTTAGCAAATGCGGATTGACTGAAAATCAACGCTTTCAGAAGGGAGATTAGATCGGAAAAAATAATGCTGTTCTTACCATAAATTTTGCGATAAAGCTAAGTGGCATGTTTAAGCTTTATTCAAGGATTTGTTAAAACTTAGGTGAGCAGAACAAGCGTTGATAACTAGTGGTTTCTACATATTATCTATTCAAAAATCTATATAGTAATATCAGGTGCCTTGAACACTCAGCTGTTCATGCGGCTCTTGAAGTGTGGAAGTCGTACATCAAAGGCAGTATCTCTATGATTTCTAGAATGAGTTCTTGGGGATATGCTGTAGGTGTAAAAAGCAAACTCGCAATTAAAGTGAATTACACTCAAATTGCGAGTTTACTTTATGTTGAGGGTTTATCAGGGATAGGGTATAGCCTCAGTTCCTCATAACTAACTGTTCAAATTTATTTTATTCTTTCGAATTGTTAGGATATAAATTTAGGCGAATAATTTCTTGGGCAACTTCGGAGGTAATCATTTGTTCGCAATTTTCACCTTTTGATAAAGCATTTCTTATGTCAGTTGACGAGAAAGGGTAGAGAGGTGCATCAATGTAATGCACATTGCTTGGAAGTGAGTTTATGTTTATTGCAAATCCTTTGCGAGGATATACAAACAATTCATATTGCTGCAATATTTGATTATAGTTTGCCCATTTCGGAAATAATTCCCAATTGTCAGCACCTATCAGTAATGAGAATATCCGTTCGGGATATTTTTGTTTCAGTTTATTCAAGGTGTTCCAAGTGTAGGACGGACGAGGCAAATTAAACTCAAAATCTGACGCTTTAATGTTTTGATTATCTTTGATGGCAAGTTGGGCTAAATGCAATCTCATATTTTCATCAATCAACCCTTCTTGTTTTTTTAGTGGATTATGGGGTGAAACCATTAGCCAAACTTCATCCGTTACGCCCTCGTTGAGTAACTGTTGAGCTAAATTGATGTGTCCTTTATGAATTGGATTAAACGAACCGCCAAAAATTGTTGTTCGTATCATGTTTAAGTTGATAGATACAAAAATAGGGTCAGATATTATTCATTCAAAAATGCTGTCACCACCTTCAAGGCTTCGGCCTGGGCAGTAGCCAAGTCGTCGTTGACAATCACGACGTCGAATTTATCGGAGAACGAGAGTTCAAATTCTGCACGCGCAATGCGATCGTTAATAACCTCGGGGGTGTCGGTTGCGCGACTTATCAGGCGTTCACGCAGCACTTCGATTGAAGGTGGCTGAATGAAGATGCTAAGGGCTTTGTCGCCATAGTGTTTTTTAATGTTCTGACCGCCTAAAACATCTACATCGCAAACCACGTTTTCGCCATTGGCCAACTGTTTGTCTACTTGGCTTTTAAGGGTTCCATAGAATCTGTCTTTGTAAACTTCTTCGTATTCTAAGAAATCGTTGGCGGCTATATGCTGTTTGAATTCTTCAGGTGTTAAGAAAAAATATTCTACACCATTTTGTTCTTGTCCACGCGGTGGACGGCTTGTTGCTGAAACTGAGAAATGCAGATTGAGACCTTGCTCCATCAAGTAGTTTATAATGGTACTTTTACCACTGCCACTGGGTGCTGAAAATATGAGTAATTTCATTGTTGTGTACAGATATGATTGAATGTGTTGGCTTTTTTTACTTATTAGAAAGGCGTGGGATTACATGACATTCAATACCTGCTCCTTTATCTGCTCCAGTTCGTCCTTCATCTTAACCACAATGTTTTGCATTTCTGCTTGATTACTCTTTGAACCGGTAGTATTGATTTCGCGTCCCATTTCTTGCGCAATGAAACCAAGTTTCTTTCCTTGTCCGTGGCCATTGTTCATTGTTTCACGGAAATAGTTGAGGTGGTTGCTTAAGCGTTGTTTTTCTTCGCTTATATCCAGCTTTTCAATATAGTAAATAAGCTCTTGCTCTAATCTGTTTTTGTCGTAGTCAATGCCAGATAATTCTGCTAATCTGTCTTCGAGCCGTTGACGAATTTTTTCTACACGAGCCGATTCATAGGGTTCGATTTCACCAAGTAGCTTTTCGATGTTGTCAACTTTTTCATTGAACTTAATCATCAATGCAGCACCTTCCTGCTTTCTGAAATCTTGCAGTTGGGCAACAGCTTGGCTGATAGCTTGCTTTGCAACCGACCATTCTTCATCGGTCAGAACTTCAACGCTTGAATTTTGTGTGGTATCTGGCAGGCGAACGATAATATCCCAAACATTTGAGGGGGCAGGTATGTGCTGTTCTTCGCAAATAGTTTGAATCTGCGACATATAATTTGCCACTACATTCGGATTGATTACTGCATTTGTTGCGGTTTCATCTTTTTCAACCCATAAGTTGAAATCCACTTTTCCTCGCTCTAAATGTTGGGCAATGTATTGCCTGATTTCCATTTCTTTTTCGCGATATAAGGGTGCAATACGCACGCTTAAATCAAGACTCTTACTATTGAGGGATTTTATTTCAGCATGAATTTTCTTTCCACAAAAATCGGTGTTGGCTTTACCATAGCCAGTCATTGAGAGTATCATATCGTATGTTTTTTAAATTGACAACAAAGATAATGTAAATGGGGGACAATGGGAAACAAAACCTCATTTATTTTAAAAAACCATTCATGAAATGGCTTGAAATGAGGGTTACTTTGGCATTTTAATAAAATATAAGTGGCATTTTAAGGATAGTAGCATACAAAATGGCAGATGGTCTGCTTTTTTTCTGTATTTTTGCACCAATATATATCAACAAACCTCATTCATTCTGATTATGAAAAGAGTTAATCCATTTCGGGGTCTCGGTGTAGCACTTGTTACTCCTTTTACAAAGGATGGAGAAGTAGATTACCCTCGTTTAGAAAATCTGATAGAAAGTCAAATTAAGTCTGGTGTTGACTTTATCTGTGCACTTGGTACGACTGCAGAAACGCCCTGCTTGAGCAAGGAGGAAAAGGACAAAATCATTTCCGTAGTAAAAAGGGTAATAAATAAACGTGTTCCATTGTTGTTAGGAGCAGGCGGAAACTGTACTGCCGATGTTATTAACTATTTGCATGCTGTATCGCTTGAAGGCATTGATGGTGTATTGATCGTTACACCCTATTATAACAAACCTTCGCAAGAAGGATTGTACCGTCATTTTAAAGCTATAGCTGAATCTTGTCCCTTACCTATCGTTCTTTACAATGTTCCAGGGCGAACGGGGGTTAATTTGACGGCTCAAACTACATTGCGTATAGCGGCAGAGTGTGATAATGTGGTTGCCATTAAAGAGGCTTCTGGTCAAATCACACAAATAGATACGATTATTGAGGAAGCTCCTCAAGGTTTTGAAGTACTGAGTGGTGATGATGCGATTACCTTGGAGTTACTTTCGATAGGTGCTGTTGGGGTGATTTCGGTTGTCGGAAATGCTTATCCTGCCGAATTTGGCCAAATGGTACATCATGCCTTGAAGGGTAACTATGCTGACGCATTAGCTATTCATCGCCGATTTGCTAAAGCTTACCATAATCTGACGGTTGATGGAAATCCTTCTGGCATAAAGGCTTTGTTGTCTCTCCAAAATAAATGTGAAAACATGCTTCGTTTGCCTTTAGTGCCTGTTTCGCAACAGACGCATGAGGCTTTAAAAGGTATTGTAGATTCTTTAAAATAGTACTATCATATTCCTGCTATGCATTGTTATTGCATACTGTTGGTAAGTACTATATTTATTGGGGAGAGTCATTAATTTTTTAAAACAGACTCGCTGCTGTAAATATATAAAATAAAGGCATTGAAACCACAACCATTCATTGATGGGGTGGGTTCAATGCCTTATTTATTGTAATTATAACAGCGTACTACTTTGTTAAGGTACCAGATACTTGTTGCCTGTAGTTTCTATAATTGTTTTCTTATATTGCTCAGAGAATCCAGGACGTTCAGGACGTGCACCTAATCCATCAGGAGTCAATTCAAACTTTCCTTCTTTTTCAGGTCTAATGGTTTGATCATTATACTTTACGATCAGATATTGTCCTAATTGTATCCAGCGATTCATCATGCGCTGAGCGCAGTCTGCAGAATAATCTGTTAAATATGCGGCAGCTCGTGCGGGTGATTCTTTAAGCAGCATTTGTGCTTTTTTCTCAACTTCTGCCTGCTGTTTTGCGTAGGAAGTTTCTAACTCCTGACGGGCTTCTTTTAAGCTGGGGAAGAGTTGAGAGTATCTTGGATAGACCATATTGGCAACCCAATTCTGTACCCAAAATGCCGACTCCCATGAAAACTTTACGTCACTGGCATTTTTAGGATCGTAGCATTCAGGTGCTTTAGTTGCCGAGCAATAGACAGGTGTGTAGGGTACCATATTGGGATCGTCATTTCCATACCAAAGTACACCACCTACAGCGTTGGGCAGATAGTCACGTAATTGGATAACGTATGTACCCGCTGTTTGCTGTGTGGAAATGGGTCGTTCATTAAAGTACTCCTTGCCATTGTGCGTCCATGTCAGCGGAGTGGGGCGGTAGGGAGCTTCGTAAGGGCCTGAACCTGCATCCTGGGTTATATCAAAAGGTGTTCCTTCATAATGATCGCGCATTGAATTCATCACGTCTTGCAAGGACAACTTTTGCTTGGGCTTAAAGTAAAGGGGCATTACTTCTGCTTTGCCAATGTGCTTTCCGTCAACATAATCAATGTAGCGGTTCATTCCTTCGACCCACATATTGTAAAAACTCCAAACTCTGGCTTCGCAAAAACGAATGGCACCAAAATCGGCTGGTGCATAAGCATTAGCAAATGAGAATTCAGCATCTTTGCCATTGAAATAGCCTTGCTTTCTGGCAAAGGATATAACGTCTTTGGAATACATCACATTGTCTTTATCCTTCATGTTGAACTGATGGATACGACTGTGATTGGCGTGACACGAAATGCAATCGTCGGGAATGCGCACTGCTACCCAAACTGTTCCTTTTTCTTTAGGACCCTTTCCAATCATTTCAAGAATCCAAACTTCGTTGGGGTCAGCAATAGAAAAGCTTTCTCCTTCTGATGCATAGCCGTATTCTTGTACGAGCGTTGTCATAACCTTAATGGCTTCACGTGCTGTCTTTGCGCGCTGTAAGGCTATGGTCATGAGGCTCACATAGTCTATTTTACCATTAGGATCAACCAAATCATGACGTCCACCAAAAGTGGTTTCAGTAATGGCCAACTGATGTTCGTTGATATAGCCCATTACAGCGTAAGTATAGGGAACTTCAGGTATCTCGCCTAAATAATGGTTGGTATCGCCATCAACGATCTTACGCATGCTGCCGGCTGGATGATGACCGGCTGGTAAATACAACAAACGACCAAACATTCCATAATCATCTTGGTTATAAGTAATGATGGTAGAGCCGTCGTTTGATGCCTTTTTTCCTACAAGAAAACTCGTACATGCGTCTGCTACTTGTGCACTGCATATTGCAAGAAGAAAGGAAAGACCTATTTTCTTTAAAATACTTTGTTTCATTGTTTAGCAGGCTTTGAATGACATATCAAGTCCTTTTACTGAATGGGTCAGTGCTCCTACAGAAATAAAGTCAACTCCACATTCGGCATAATCACGAAGGGTATCGAATGTGATACCACCGCTTGACTCAGTTTCGAATTGGTGATTGATGAGTTCTACAGCTTTTCGGGTATCTTCGACAGAGAAATTGTCGAGCATAATGCGATCAGCACCGCCATGTGCCATGACCTGCTTGATTTCGTCGAATGAACGGCATTCAATTTCTACCTTTAAATTCAAGCCTTTTTCTTTTTGGTAAGCAGCACAACGATCCAAAGCATTAGCAATACCTCCGGCAAAGTCGACGTGGTTGTCCTTAAGTAAAATCATATCGAACAATCCAATTCGGTGATTCATACCACCGCCGATTTTGACAGCTTCCTTTTCGAGCATACGCATGCCGGGAGTGGTTTTGCGGGTATCGAGCACATGGGTGTTGGTGCCTTCCAAACGCTTTACATATTTATTCGTCATGGTGGCAATACCGCTCATACGCTGCATGATATTGAGCATCAAGCGTTCGGTCTGCAGCAACGAGCGCACTTTACCCGTTACAATCATTGCTATGTCACCGGGTTTTACATGTGAACCATCTTCGATGAATTGTTCCACCTGCATGCTTGGGTCAAAACGATGAAATACTTCTTTCGCAATTCGCATACCTGCCAGAATACCTTCTTCCTTTATAAGGAGCTTTGATTTACCTATAGCATCCTCAGGAATGCAACATAAAGTTGTGTGGTCGCCATCACCTATATCTTCAGAAAATGAGAGGTCGATGAGTTTGTCGTTAAGTTCGTCTACTGTAAACATAGCATTTAATAATATGATTAGTAACTTGAATAATTAACTTATGAAGCACAATGATTAGTGCGTAGGTATTGATTTAGCTTATACAGCTATCTAACCTATATACAAAGTTCGTCAAAATCGCCGAAACATGCAAACTGTTTTTACAGAAAATAGGTTGAAATGACTATTTTAATATTACGCGATCGCCTAAAATTTGGGCCAATTTGCGTTCTATTGCACTTACTTCCATATATTTTCGCATCAAGCTTTTATATTCGTCGGGATTTGACAGTAAATTTGGATCTCGTAATTGCGAAAGAATTTGTTTCAAATAATTTTTTATTATTGAATGTTTGTAATCATGTAACAATCTTGGAACGATTTCCTCTAATCTATAAACATCATCCACATATTGCTCTTTTTGCCGTGAACTTAGCGAAAAGTTTTCTTCACCTAATTCAACAGCAAGTTTACTGATGGCAAAGTTAGGATGGTGAACGAAATAGGGGAGTGCTTGCCACTGATTATCAGTCTTTGATTGTTCAAGAGCCTCTTGCAATATTGACTGATAAAGTGGCGACTGAAATTCCATTCCATCATTTACAAACTCGTTTGCAATGAACTGGGCAACATTCAGCTGCTGCTGTTCGTGAGTATCGATATGATCATTGTCTGATTCGTCTGCATTGTTGCTATTCATCGGACAATTACCATATCTGATAATCATAGCAATCAGAAGTTTCTCTTCAGCTGATGAGTTTTCTTCTAGTAGGTTTGAAGATACAACTGTTGCTTCCTGATTGCTTGCAGACTGATTAGGCAAATCTTCGGGATTTTCAACATTGTTATCCTTTTTACCTTTTTGCTTTGTTTGCGAAACTTGCTTATTGATTTCATTGATTATTAAGGCCTCACTTACCCCTAACATATAAGCACATTCGCTGACATACATCTGTCGTACAATTTGATTGGGAATGACAGATATACTTCTGACCACATCTGTAATCATTTCAGCGCGCTTGATAGGATCACGTTGAGCCTCTTCTAATAAATGATTCGTCTTGAATTTTATAAAGTCAATTTGATGAGCTTCAATATATTGTTGAAATTCTTCAGGGCGGTGTGAACGTACAAAACTATCAGGGTCTTCACCTTCAGGCAGGGGAAGTACTTTGATATTCATGCCTTCAGCCAATAACATATCGATGCCTCGCATGCTTGCTCTGATTCCTGCAGCATCTCCATCGTAAAGCACTGTGATGTTATTGGTAAATCTATGCAGAAGACGAATTTGGCCATCTGTCAACGAAGTACCGGAAGAAGCTACAACATTCTCTATGCCAGCTTGATGCATGGAAATAACATCCGTATAACCTTCTACCAAAAAGCAGCAATCGTTACGAACTATGCTATTTTTAGCTTGAAACAAACCATATAATTCGTGACTCTTACTATAAATAATGCTTTCTGGTGAGTTGACGTATTTAGCCAACTTTTTATCGCTGCTTAAAATGCGACCTCCAAATGCAACTACCTTGCCCGAAACAGTGAATACTGGGAATATAACGCGACCATGAAATCTGTCAAGCAGTTGATTCTCATTACTACGATATGTTAAACCTGTAGTAATTAAATACTCCTCTTTAAAACCATGTTGTAATGCCGCTTTGGTTATAGCATCTCGTTGAGAGAGGGCATAACCTAATTGAAATTTTTTGATAATCTCGTCACGAAAACCACGCTGACGGAAATAGGCCATACCTATTGCAACTCCATCTACATTGCCATGTAATTGCTCTTGAAAATATTGATTAGCCCAATCATTCAAAGCAAACAGACTTTCTCTTTCACTTTGTTTTGCTTTTTCTTCGTCTGTTAATTCCTTCTCTCGAACTTCTATGCCGTATTTTCTTGCCAACCATTTTAAAGCTTCAGGGTAGGTCATTTGCTCCAGTTGCATTAAGAAATTTACAGCATTTCCTCCCTTTCCACATGAAAAACATTTACAGAGTTGCTTCGCCGGTGAAACGGTGAATGATGGCGTTTTTTCATGATGAAACGGACAAAGACCTTTGTAATTCACACCAGCTTTTCGCAGTGTCACAAATTCTCTGACAACCTCAACAATATCTGCGGCATCCATTATGCGCTGTATGGTAGACCTATCTATCATTGAATTTCTTGTATTAATATAGTAGTGGTGGGGAGTAATTCAAATGGTTTGAATAATTTGAATACACCCTATTAAACATAACGGCAGTTCAGTGCCTATTACAATGATCTGTACAAATGCTCGTATTGCTTGGCAACCTTTATGAAATCATGATGTTTGGCTATATACTGAATAGACTCTTGTTTTAAGCGTGGAATCAAGCTGTTTCGATTAATCACAACATTAGCCAATGCATCATATACGCTTTGTTCATTTGGCTTTACATTGATAATAGGTTGTAATTGAGTTTCTTGCAGAACTTGGTAATTTGCAGGTTCGCCTCCTGTAACAGCTATCAAGCCACGTCCCATAGCTTCCAATGCGTTCATTGCTGGCGTATAGGAATACAACTGATCTAATATTATATCTGAATCATTCATCAATTTAATGTATTGATTAAAGGGAAGGCTTTCAGATATTTTAAGTTTACACTGTTCAGGATAGTCTGCTGCAACTCTTTGTGCAGCCTTCAGCATGATGTCGGTACCTTTGTAGGCTGAGCGCATTTTTTGGATTCCTGCAAAAATTTTAACGGGTTCTCCTTCTGTCCAAGAGTGGTTAACAGATTGTACAGAAAGTGGATCCACTTTTATGGGGAAAGGAATAAAATGAAGTTTATCAGTATTATCAAAGTGATGTAAATAACTTACATAATATTCATAGAGCCCAGCAACGATTGCATCACAATCAGTAGCTATTTTCTGATTTAAAATGCCCTTACTTCCAAACAGCCAATCGCGCTTAAAGCATTCATTTTCATCAGAAAATCGTTCTTGGTTTCCGAAATTGAAATCACTGTATTCAAAGGTCTTAAAATCAAGGCAACATTTGACATAGTAATAATCCATACCAAATGCACCCATAACAATTTTGCCATTAGTCTTTCGAAGTTTCTGGTAAAATGGCCATATTCTTTCCCCTTTTAGTGGGATAAACACAGGATTTATCAATTGCACAATATCGTAACCCTTAAAGCTTTGTATTTGATTCCATGTTTTCCATAGATAAGAAATACTACTTAAAGGTGACAATGATTTTCTGCGCATATCAATATCACGAGGATAATTTTTCCAATTATCGCCATCAGAAGCTAACGTTACATCATGTCCAAGCGAGCGTAGGCCTAAAGCTAAAGTATAATGTACATTACTATACTCTCCTAATAAAAGAATCTTCATTATGCTAATTGGTTTTAATCTATTTATATATACAGTCCTCGTAGTAATCCCCTACTCCGCTGATTCTTTATAAATTAGTTGACTTTGACTTTAGATAGTCTGCAAATAATCGAGCTCCAGTCTCAACCATTTTTACACATGGACGCTTCTTATAATACTCAGTTGTGCGTTTTTCTGCTTGAAAGCTGTGCTCTGGTTGTTTAAGCCCCAAAAGTTCCGCACAAATAATGCTACCATTTTCTTCTTCAAATTTGGCAGCCAATTTCTGAACCTCTTGATAATTATGACTCTTTCCGGCACGATCGCTTCCTTCAACTGCTCCGCAGTCAAGTCCTACAAGCAAAAACATTCCACAAGCTGCACCACATGTTTGACGCATACGTCCAATACCGCCACCAAATGAAGATGACATTTTAAAAGCTTGTTCAGGAGTATATCCATATAGATCAGCAAAGGCGGCAACAACACTTTGAGAACAGTTGTATCCCTCTTTAAAGAGTTCAACTGCATGATTTATGCGCTTTTCTAAATCCTCATCAGTGAGGTTAAATGCATATTTGTTCATTAAAAATGATATAAAAGCTAATTGTTTTGATTATAAACAAGTATTAAGTATCTTTGCGTTATCTGCGTCATAAAAGTTTTGTATGCATAATGACTCGTAATCATCAATAAACTCATCTGAATAAAATCCACTTACAACATGACTCTACTTAAAAATCTTCCCAAAAGAAATGTAATTTGGTTTTTGACATTTTTCTCATTAACCTCTTGTCAAGAAAGTTTCGACAATCGACTATATCGGGAAGCAAAGGAATTTACAGTAAATCATTGCCCTCAAGAGCCTGAAAAAGGTACTCGTCTGGATAGTACCACTTATGATATAGCATCACGCACATACACTCAATGGTATGGGTTAGAAACATTCAACGAGCAAGTTATTTCGGAAAATATTCCTCAACTAAAAGAAGCTCTTGTAAAACGTTTGACAGCAGACGTTAACTTTAAGGCCTTAAAGGATGAGAATATCACGTTCAGATACGTTTACTATTCACAACAGAATGGCAAGATAATATACCAAACATCTATAACATCTAAAGACTACAAGCGATAGCAGCTACTATAAAGCAGTTATTGGTTAAGTGCTTTACACAGCTGATCCGGACATGAGGTATTTTTATTACCACACTTGATACCTTGAAGCCGTTCAATCACTTCTTCTTTTTTCATACCTTTAACCAGGTGAGCTATACCTTGCAAATTACCATGACAGCCACCTTCGAATTGTACTGATTGAATTCTGTCTTCATCATCCAGTTCGATATGGATGCATCTAGAACAAACTCCTTGCGGATTATAATCGTATGTTTTCATTTGATGTATATTTTAATTAACCTCTCTTGAGCAGCCAATTAAAATACTCAAGAGAGGTTTATTATGATTATAAGTAAGTGTTCAAAATCATTTATGGATTCTATTGAAATACCATACACTATGTTTTGAGTCTTGCACCGTATATGTTTTCCTTGTAAAATAGGTAAATCCGGCAACACCTCAATATAGAATAACGCAGTTCAAATGTACAAATAATTTTGAACACCTAATTAAAATGCCTTTTAATCTTCAGCAGGTTTCATGTTCGTATAAACAGTTTGGACGTCATCGAACTCCTCCAAACGCTCAACCATTTTATCGATGCTTTCGCGTTCTTCAGGCGTTACATCTTTGAGGTCGTTCGGAATATAAGTAAATTCAGCACCAATAACCTCAAATCCGTTCTCTTCTAAATGTTTTTGAATCTGACCAAAGCATTTAGGATCACCATAGATGGTAACACTGCCTTCTTCCTCATCTTCGTCGAATTCATCCTCTACTCCATAATCGATAAGATCAAGAATCAATTCGTCCATATCAATGCCATCTTTCTTCTTGAAAGAGAAAACGCATTTATGATCAAAGAGAAATGCCAATGACCCCATAGTACCTAAGTTTCCATTGAATTTATTGAAAACCGAACGTACATCACCGACAGTACGAGTTGCATTATCAGTGAGAGTGTCAACGAAAATAGCAACACCATGAGGGCCATAACCTTCATAAGTCATTGTCTTGTATTCGCTTTGATCCTTACCCATTGCATTTTTAATAGCGCGCTCGATATTATCTTTGGGCATGTTTTCACGCTTACAGGTAGCAATGAGTGCACGCAATGTCGGGTTGTTTTCAGGTTCCGGACCACCAGCCTTAACCGCTACTGCGATTTGTTTACCCAGTTTCGTAAACGTACGGGCCATGTGACCCCATCTTTTCATTTTTGCTGCTTTTCTATATTCAAAAGCTCTTCCCATGGATTATGTATTTTAATGGAGTTTTTTTATTCTTGTTTATAGGTCATTGCTTAAAGTTCGATGCTTTGCATACATCAAACCTTAAGCAATTGTCTAATGAATTAGCGCAATTTAGCGTTAAGCTGTTTTTCTAAATTGGTAATGATTTTCTTCATTATCGATTCAGTTTGCTTATCGTTCATTGTCTTAGTTTCATCCTGCAGAACAAAGTTTACAGCATAACTCTTTTTGCCTGCTTCCAGATTCTTGCCTTCATATACATCAAACAAATCTACTCGCTTGAGAAGTTTCTTTTCTGATGCATAAGCGATTTTTTCAATTTCAGCAAACTCTACAGACTTATCAACGAGCAACGCAAGGTCGCGACTTACAGCAGGGAATTTTGAGATTTCGCGGAAAGAAACTACATTTTTCTTTATCTTCTTCATCAGAAGAGTCCAGTTGATTTCAGCGTAATAAACCTCTTGTTCGATGTCTAATTGGGCTAATAATTTTTTTGCAACAAGACCCAATTCTACCAAGCACTTTCCATTACGATCGGTAATGGCCAAGCTTTTGGCAAAGATATCATTTTCACCGCCAACGATTTTCAAGCCACCTAATTCACAACCCAAACGTTTTAAAATGTTTGCTACGTAAGCCTTCAGTTCATAAATGCTTGATGCTTCGTCTGCATGAGCCCAAGAACCTTCTACTCGTTTACCAGTAATCCACAAACCTAAGAACTGTGCTTCTGAATAAGCGGCTAGTACATGTTCAGGGTTGCGTTTATCAGCATCGAAATAATAGCAATTACCCATTTCGAAGAAACGCAAATTTGCGTTCTTGCGATTTACATTGTGAGCGATGCTTTCCAAACCTCCAAAAAGGAGAGATTGGCGCATGACATTTAAATCGGAACTTAAAGGGTTGAGCACGTGAACCAAACGATCGGCAGCGTAGAGCTTCAAGTCTGCATAGTATGCCTCTTTCGTGAGAGAATTGTTAAGGATTTCATGGAATCCTTCACCCACTAATTGCTCTGCTATCAGATTCTCTAATTTGATTGAACGATCAACATCACCTTTAATCGTAAGACTTGATTTGACAGATGTAGGGATTTCCACATTATTATATCCATAGATACGCAGAATATCTTCAACAACATCACAAGGACGTTGTACATCTACTCTGTATGCAGGAACCTTCAGTGTTAAGCCTTCCTCAGTTTCGCTCATGACTTTCATTTCAAGCGAAGTCACAATTTCTTTAATAACCTCGGTAGGTATAGTCTTTCCGATTAAGTCATGAATATATTTATATTCAATAGAAACTTCAAATTCGTTAATCAAGTCAGACTGTTTTACGTCCTTTATATCCATTGATATTTCGCCACCTGCTAATTCCTTTACCAGCAAAGCAGCTACTTTAAGTGCGTAAATTTGTCCGTCAGGATCAATACCACGTTCGAATCGGAATGAAGCATCAGTATTTAAGCCATGGCGTCTTGCGCTTTTACGAATCCAAGTAGGATGGAAATAGGCACTTTCCAACAAAACATTGGTTGTTGTTTCATAAGTACCAGAACCACGTCCACCGAATACTCCAGCAATACACATAGGTTCTTTTTCATTGCAAATAGCCAAGTCGCGTTCTGACAAGATGTGTTCTTCACCATCAAGTGTAACGAACTTAGTACCCTCGGGCATGGTTTTAACCACAACCTTAGAACCTTCGACCATATCCACGTCAAAGCAGTGGAGCGGTTGTCCATAGGCCATCATTACATAGTTAGTAATGTCTACTATATTATTGATAGGACGTAAACCTATAGTCGTCAGTTTGTTCTTTAACCATTCTGGACTTTCCTTGACTTCGCATCCCCTGATCGTAACTGCACAATAGCGAGGACAAGCTTCAGTATTCTGAACTTCAATGTCCACCTCCAAGTCGTGTGAATCTACTTTGAACTCAGAAACATCCATTTTGTGCAAAGCGGTTTTGTATCCATTACGTACCAACCAAGCATAGAAATCTCGTGCAACACCATAGTGCGAACAAGCATCCGATCTGTTGGGAGTAATATCAACTTCAATTACGAAGTCACTTTCTAAGCCATAGTACTCTGCAGCTTTTAAGCCAACTTGTGTGTCTTCGGGGAGAACTATGATACCATCATGGCTATGACCTACACCGATTTCATCCTCGGCACAAATCATTCCTAAACTTTCAACGCCACGCAATTTTGAGCGTTTAATGGTAAAGCAGTTATCTCCATCATATAACTTAGTACCTAAAGTAGCTACAATTACTTTTTGACCTGCTGCTACATTAGGTGCACCACATACGATTTGTGAAGGAGTATCTTCACCCAAATCTACTGTACATACGTGCATGTGGTCACTATCAGGATGTGGCTCACAGGTAAGCACGTGTCCTACTACGAGGCCTTCAAGACCTCCTTTGATGGCTTGAACTTCTTCAACACTACCAACTTCAAGACCGATACTGGTTAATGCATCGGCAACTTCCTGCGGAGTCATATCGAAGTCGACATATTCCTTCAGCCATTTAAAAGATATATTCATATCGCTTTACAATAAGTGCAAATTATTTACCGCAAAATTACTTATTATTTTGTTATCAGCAAAATTTTGCATGGCATCTGCTGTAAGTAAAATCCTATATTAGGGTTTTACTCATATCGAACTGTAATTCATCTTAGCAAATTGATTCGACAAAACAACTGTCTTTCATACAATATACACTCACATAATTTGCACATCTAGTAAACTGAAGGAAACAAGAAAATGACTGCCTTATATTTTTAACAATTTGAGCAAAGATATATATTTAGTATTTAACAAATGCGAATAATTAAAGTATGTGTATCTCTTGAATAATGTATGATATAAGCGTTCTGAATTCCGTGATTATGTATTCTTTGAAAGACCTGGTATTCAATTGTTTCGGAATTGTAAAAACTAGCTTGGAGAAAAATTGAACTAGCTCGGAACTAATTTCAACAAGCTCGGAACTAATTCGAACAATTTCGGAGTAATTTTTATCTACAAGTTGGGAAATAGTTCAAGTCCATGTAAAACATTGATTGACGCACTAGTAAAAAATAATATGTTTTAACTTTTAATGAACGAAGCTTTTTAACACTTGACGTAGATGAAGACACTGTTTAATGAAGGAATTACGCAAGTATGTTGGATACGCTGATTTATATATGGGTAGTCATAAATGTAATGATATTCAATGTGTTACATTTTATCTATTCGCGTAAATTATGAACTTATTGCTTGCATCATTTATATGAAGCTGATGGTTTGCTTGATGTGTTTCTTAAATATACGTCCATTACTTAAAAATCATCTAAAAAAACAATGTTTTGGGCAAATAGAGTTGGCTTTATATGGATGAGATAATGGGTTATAACTTCAGATATACTGCGACTGAGTGCATAAAATCGCTCAAAATTTTGGCATTATATTCTATTTGCGTTAACTTTGCATTAGTAGGTATAACTAATATCATATATTTGCATTTACAAGTGGTACTTATCCTTGGTTTAATATGAATAAATATTTCGATAAAAAATATTGGTTTCCAGCGTATCTATGTAGATATACTATCCTATTACTTTTACTGTCATTCTGCATTCCTTGCCTTATGTTTGCTCATAAATGGAACGCAGAAAGTCTTCCTATGCCACATCTTAGCGATGAACGAAAATATGTAAGCAATCCAGATGGCGTTCTTTCTTCGCAAGCTGTAATGACTGTTGATAAAATGCTGTATTCTCTGGAAAAAGAAAAAGGTATTGAAACGGTCGTTGCTGTTGTAAAGCAAATTGAAGGTGATGATCCTTACCAGTTTGGCATGAATATCGCGCGCAAATATGGGGTTGGCTCCAAATCACAACGTACCGGTTTAATCATTGTGTTGGCTACGGAAGATAGAAGTTATCAAATACTCACAGGTAATGGGTTAGAAGCTACACTTCCTGATGCTATATGCAGAAGAATTCAAAATCGATACATGTTGCCTGAATTAAAGCAGCGTAACTGGGATGCAGCTATCATAAAAACCGTAACAGCTATCGAGGGTTACATAAAAAAAGATACCTCATTGAAAGCAGCGGATGCGAATGAGCCTGACTCTATGAGTGCTGTTTTAGGCTTGGCTATTGCATTGATTGTGTGTGGTGGTTTGGTGTTTTTTGCAGTAGTAATAAGCGAAAAGAATCAATGTCCTAAATGCAAACATGCGCAACTGCGTATTGCTAGCCGCAATAGGTTTCGTATTTCCGGAACTAATCAGTGGTGCATCCGTACAATATACAGATGTCCTCGCTGTGGATACGAAACAAATAAAATCCACGAGGATGACTTTAATTCTGGAGGTTCTGTCCTGCCACCCTTCATAGGAATGCCAATGGGTGGTAGCGGAGGTTTTCAGGGTCCAATAGGTGGTTCCTTCGGAGGTGGAAGCTTCGGTGGAGGAGGTAGCGGTGGAAGATTTTAATATTATCGCTAATAATCAACTTTAAAGAATACATTTATCAACTAAAACTATAATCAAAATTATGTCAAAAGGAACAATTTCACTTCTTGCGGTAGGCATTTTTATTCTGTGTCTGGTAGGCGGAACATTGACTACTTACAATGGTTTAGTTGCAAAAGATGAATCAGTTTCAACTGCTTGGGGTAACCTTCAAGCTCAGTACCAACGTAGAGCTGACTTAATTCCGAATTTAGTAAGTACTGTCAAGGGGTATGCAAAACACGAGAGTAGTACGTTGGAAAATGTGATTTCAGCTCGTGCCAAAGCAACACAATTAACTGTTAGCGCAGATGAACTGACTCCTCAAAAAATTCAAGAAATTCAAAATGCGCAAGGTCAGTTGTCCGTTGCACTTGGAAAACTGATGCGTATTACCGAACAATATCCTACGCTTAAGGCTAATGAACAGTTTTCTGAGTTGCAGGCACAGCTTGAAGGTACAGAAAACAGAATCAATGAAAGTCGGCTTCAATACAATCTGATTGTAAAAGAGTATAACGTAAGCGTTCGTCGGTTCCCTGGAAATATCGTCGCAGGCGTTTTTGGTTTTGAGAAAAAGGCTGCTTTTCAAGCAGATGCTTCGGCTCAATCAAGTCCAAAGGTAGAATTCTAAAACAATAAAATTACAAAATAACCGTATCAACACCCCAATATCAAAATGATGGATAGCAAACAACGATACATGATGCGTGGCGTTTCTGCCATGAAAGAAGATGTGCACAATGCCATTAAGAATATAGACAAGGGGATTTTTCCTCAAGCATTCTGCAAAATTATCCCTGATATATTAGGAGGAGATCCAGAGTACTGCAATATTATGCATGCTGATGGTGCAGGCACAAAGTCAAGCTTGGCCTACATGTATTGGAAAGAAACAGGTGACTTGTCTGTATGGAAAGGTATTGCACAAGATGCTCTTATCATGAATACCGATGACTTGTTGTGCGTTGGTGCAGTTGACAATATTCTTGTTAGCTCAACCATTGGCCGCAATAAGATGTTGATTCCTGGTGAAGTGATTTCAGCTATTATCAATGGCACTGATGAATTGTTGCAACAAATGCGAGACATGGGTGTTGGTATCTACGCTACTGGCGGAGAAACTGCTGATGTGGGCGATTTGGTACGTACAATTATTGTAGACTCTACGGTTACTTGTAGAATGAAACGTTCTGATGTAATCGATAATGCGAACATTCGTCCGGGAGACGTCATTGTTGGTCTTTCTTCATGCGGTCAGGCAACCTATGAAAAGGAATACAATGGTGGCATGGGATCTAATGGACTTACCTCGGCACGCCATGACGTTTTCTCAAAGTATTTGGCTGAAAAATATCCGGAAAGTTTCGACAAAGCTGTACCTGAAGAATTAGTGTATAGTGGTAGTTACAGACTGACTGATTCTGTTGATGGTGCACCTGTCAATGCCGGAAAATTGGTACTATCCCCCACTCGTACGTATGCCCCTGTCGTTAAGAAAATCTTGGATGAAATGCGCAAGGATATTCATGGTATGGTACATTGTACTGGTGGTGCACAAACCAAGGTTCTTCATTTCGTAGGTGAAAATTGCCGCGTAATTAAAGACAACATGTTTCCTGTACCCCCTTTGTTTAAAGCAATTGCTGAAGAAAGTGGCACCGATTGGGCAGAAATGTATAAGGTATTTAATATGGGACATCGCTTAGAAGTATATGTATCACCGGAAAATGCCGACCGCATCATTGAAATTTCTAAGAGTTTCAACATTGACGCTCAAGTAGTTGGACACATTGAGGAAGGTGCTCGTTCGTTGACGATTCGCAGCGAATTTGGCGAATTCAATTACTAATCCAGCTATATCCTACAATCTTAAATAAGGCAAGTTCCACTACGAGTTTATTAACTTCGTGCGTGGAACTTGCTATCTTTATCTTGCTTTTAGCGTTACACGCAAATTTCGTACAAATGGCAGAAAATAATTCATTATTAGATAAATTGAATGGCTTAGTTGCTCGTTTTGAAGAGGTTTCAACCCTTATTACAGACCCTTCTGTTATTGCCGACCAACAACGCTATGTTAGATTAACCAAGGAATACAAAGATTTGGAAGATCTGATGAATGCACGAAAAGAATATGCTAACCTTCTTTCTAACTTAACTGAAAGTAAGAATATGCTTCTCACCGAAACAGATCCTGACATGAAGGAAATGGCTCGTGAAGAGGTGGCAAATTGTGAAAAATGCATTCCTGAACTAGAAGAGAATATTAAGTTGATGCTTGTACCCAAAGATCCTGAAGATTCCAAAAATGCAATTTTGGAGATTCGGGGAGGTACAGGTGGTGATGAGGCAGCTTTGTTTGCTGGTGATTTATTCAGAATGTACACTAAGTACTGTGAACGTAAAGGTTGGAAACTAGAGGTATCGAGTGCCAGTGAAGGAGCAGCAGGAGGTTTTAAGGAAATCGTATGTTCTGTGACAGGAGCAGATGTTTATGGTACTCTTAAATATGAAAGTGGCGTTCACCGTGTTCAAAGAGTACCTGCTACCGAAACACAAGGGCGCGTGCATACATCAGCTGCCACGGTTGCTGTTTTACCAGAAGCAGAAGCCTTTGACGTTGTGATTAACGAAGGTGAAATCAAATGGGATACTTTCCGTTCAAGTGGTGCCGGTGGTCAGAATGTAAACAAAGTAGAGTCTGGTGTTCGTCTTCGATATAATTGGAAAAATCCATTAACAGGTGTTGTTGAAGAAATTCTGATTGAATGTACAGAAACGCGCGATCAGCCCAAAAATAAAGAACGTGCTTTGGCTCGTTTGCGTACTTTCATTTATGATAAAGAGCACCAAAAGTATGTGGATGATATAGCTAGCCGACGAAAAACGCTTGTTTCAACAGGTGACCGTTCTGCAAAAATTAGAACCTACAATTTCCCTCAGGGACGAATTACAGACCATCGAATCAACTATACAATTTACAATCTTCAAGCTTTCATGGATGGTGACATACAAGATTGTATAGACCATTTAATCGTTGCTGAAAATGCTGAACGATTGAAAGAAGCTGAAATGTAATTCCAATCTATTCCCGAATCCTTTATTCTATAAATGTGTAGATGCCTTACCATGCTACTTCAGCATATATATAGTAGTTAAGGAATCTGCGCATTTATAGTTGAATGATTATGAATCATGCTAAATCATTTCAGTCTAATGAATAAGTTCTTTGTATCTACTTCATTATTCTTTTCGTTATTATTTCTGTCATGTAATTCTAACCGAGAGAAGACAAATAAAGGCATTAATGGTGCATTCGCAAAAGTTGAATCATCCAGTAACATAAATGTCGATCGTATAATTAACTCAGGCGAATTAATTATTGCCACGATAAGCGGTCCTGATACATACTTCGACTATCAGGGTGTTGGTATGGGATTACAATATGCTTTAGCTGAAGACTTTGCACAACATATAGGAGTTGGAATTCGTGTAGTATTGGTGAATGATACGACAGAATTGTATAAAAAGTTACAATTAGGCGAAGCAGATATGATTGCAGTTCAATTACCTGTTGAATACATCCAAAAACAAGGATTTTTAGCTGCAGGAGCGAGTGTTCATACGAAACATACTCAATGGGCTGTTAGAAAAGATGAGGTTGATTTTGCAGAATCCTTAAATGATTGGTTTGGAAAAGGGATAGAGTTGAATATTGAAAAAAAGGAAGAGAAACGCTTTAATTCGCGTCATCAAGTTTATCGCAAAGTTCGTGCGCCCTTCATTTCGCGTGAAAAAAATATTATTTCAACATACGACCATTATTTTAAAGAAGCGGCTGCATATACCGGCTGGGATTGGCGCTTAATTGCAGCACAATGCTATCAAGAATCAGGCTTTGATCCGAATGCAGTATCTTGGGCAGGAGCAAAAGGGCTTATGCAATTGATGCCAAGTACCGCGAAGAAACTTAGTTTAGATGAGCACTTGATATTCCGCCCTAAAGAAAACATCGCGACTGCAGCTAAATTAATCCGTCAACTTCAAAATCAATTCGCCTACATTCACGATAAAGAAGAGCAGATACAGTTTATTTTAGCTGCCTATAATGGTGGTATTGGACATGTGAATGATGCGCGGGCACTTACGCAAAAATATGGAGGAAATCCAAATAAGTGGAACGATGTCTGTCATTATATTCTCAATTTGAGTAATGCTCGGTATTATCGAGATCCTGTGGTTAAGTATGGTTATATGATTGGTTCTGAAACCTTTCATTATGTACAAAACATCATGCAACGCTGGAGTTTATATGGGGGTGATATAAGCAGAATTAAATTACCCCACTCCAGTCCCCAGATGAATGACCATAAAATTGATCAACAACGTGTTCATAAAAGAAATCGATTTAGTAAAGAACATAAAATATTAAAACCATCAGATTTTCGCATTGAATCTTCGAATACAGATGACTGAATTGATAGATTTACTGGATGCGCAAATCATAGAAACATAGTTGCTTGCTTTACAATGGAACATCCTCTTTTTACTGAAATTCGTCAGATAAGCCAGTTATTAGGCGATCATAAAGTTCGCTATACTCGTTTCCTCAACATACTAAAACGCGTATGTATTTCAGAATCAGTCGATTTTCAAGGGGATTATGCAACCTTGTTTTCTCGCTTATTTGCAGTATGTCAGGTAAAAGAGATTGATTATCGTCCTGCCGATCGTTTTAGACACAATGCCCGTTTAGTTCTGAACAATGAGTTAATCCCATCCAAGGATGACGAACTTGCAGATATTGCTGATTTATGTTGTTTTATCCATTATTTATATGGAGTAGACATACCATCTGATCTTCCTCAACATATTCGTTCAATTAAGATTAAACACTTTAATAGTTCACAAACCCGAGAGGTCTATGGAATTATAAGTGGCATTGATTCCTTATACTCATTTCGAGTTATCGAAGCTGGAAATAACATAGAGTACAATGTGTCTTTCTTTGAACTGCAGGATACTGCAAGTTCTGATTATCAAACAACAAAATACTTATATAAAGGAGCAAATGTTTGTTTGCTAGATGCCAAAACTGATCCCAAAAGAGCAGATTCACTTTTGGTTTATATGGTTGTAGTCGAACCTGATTATCTCATCGATGTCAGCGCACTGACTGCTTGTATTAAACCCTATGGAAGCTCACCACTTAACTTCTTATTGAATCGCTTTTCACCGAATATCTCCAATCGTGCTATTTTAATGGGTAATTTAGCCAATCAATTTATGGATGATTGTATAAATCGTGCCCAATCTGAGGATAATTACTTGGACTCTTTAAAGCAATGCTATGAACAGTACATTCTAGAGTTCAGTTGTTTAGAAAAAGAAGAAGTAGATTTGGATTTTTTCGAACAAGCTCGTATACAGTACAATAATATCTACAAGTCTGTCAGCGAGCGCTTTAAAGCTCCTGATATAGGCATTGACTCTCAAACAATTATACTTGAACCTTCATTTATATGTCCAAGTTTAGGTTTAAGAGGCCGACTTGATGTTATGACGGAGAATCATTTGTGTGTGTTGGAACTGAAAAGCGGTAAAGCTGATTTTAATAAGTCGCGTGATTTATCGCCAAAGGCTGATCATTTGTTACAAATGACTCTGTATGGCGAAATACTACGTCGAAACTTTAATATCGACTGGAATAAACTTCGCACTTATCTGTTCTATTCTACCTATCCCCTACTCTTTAACGAACGTCCATCATCAACAGCAATACGAGATATACTGCAATTACGCAATGGTATTATTTACTTGCTTTATCTGATTCGTAAGGGAGATTTTCTACGCCTTATACCTCTATTCAATCCTCAAAAGCTTAATCAGTTTAATCTAAATAATCGATTCTATTTGCAGTACTTATTGCCGCAGATAGTAGCCATCACTGAACCTCTACAAAATATGCAAAACGATTTTCTTCTGTTGAGCTATTTTGTACACTTTATAAGCTTTATTGAACGAGAGATGTTTATGAATAAAACCAGTGATGCACGTCCTGATTCCTTGCGTGGATTTGCTTCTACATGGAATGCAGACTGGCAAACAAAGAAAATGTCTGGTAATATCATAGCTCCTCTTACGGTTGAAGGGTATGACGAAACTGATAATAATAAAGTGAATAGAGTTCGTTTTACATTGCCACAACAAGATGAAGACCTTACCCCCAATTTTTCTGTCGGAGATATGGTACAGATTTATAGTTTCTCATCGGAAGAGGACAATGTAACAAATAAACAACTCATTCGTGGTAATGTAACTTCTTTAACCAGTGAACATATTGATATAAAGTTAACATATCCACAAAATAGTAAGCTATTAAGTAAAAATCATTATGCTATAGAACATGACAGTACAGACGGCCCAAGTAATCAACAATATCGTAATTTGTTTGCATTTTTAACAGCAACATCTGCGCGGAAAGATCTTATTTTAGGACGTCGTGAACCTGAAGTTGACAAACAAATTTCTTTACTAGGAAGCTACCCTGAAACAGTTGAGCAAATAATACTGCAAGCAAAACAAGCTAAAGACTACTACCTATTGATCGGTCCTCCTGGAACAGGAAAGACAAACTTGGCACTTAAATCAATGGTACAAGAATACTTGTTAACTGCAGAAGCCGCAAATCGCAATTGTGAAACTTATTACCACGATAATGCCTTGTTGATTACGGCTTATACCAATAGAGCTGTTGATGAGATTTGTTCCATGCTCGATAATTTATCACAAAGTATGTCCTTTGATTACTTGCGTATTGGATCGGAACAAACAACTGCAGCAGTGCATCACTCACACTTACTAAGCGTACGAGCACATAATTTACCGAATCGTAAAGTAGCTCTTTCAATGATTCAAAATATTCCGATAATTGTAGGAACTGTTGTAAGTTTGACAAATGCCCAGATTATCTTTAATAAGAAAAGATTCCATACGGCAATAATTGATGAAGCATCGCAATTACTGGAGCCGCAAATATTGGGATTGCTTTCAGCCAAAGTCAATGGAGAAAATGCTATTCAAAAATTTGTATTGATTGGTGATCACAAACAACTTCCGGCAGTAGTTCAATTACCGGAAAATCAAACCATGGTTGAAGTTAAAGAACTGCATCAAATAGGTTTATTCAATCTTAGGAACTCGCTCTTTGAACGCTTACATTGGCTTGAAAAAAATCATGATAGAAGCAATTTTGTAGGATTGCTCAATCATCAAGGAAGAATGCATTCAGATATAGCTCAGTTTGTCAATGCAAAATTTTATGATGGTAAACTTTGCGTTGTTCCACTTCCTCATCAAATAGAAAAGTTGGATTGGCAGCATACCGACAATATTTACGAACAATTCGTTGCTCAAACTCGTATAGGCTTTGTTCGCATAGCTCAATTAAAAAATACGGATAATCTTTGTGTCAACATACCAGAAGCTTCAGCAATAACTAAAATAATAGAAGCAATATGCACACTACATTCTAAAAATGCTTTAGAGAACTTCGAACCAGCAAAACAGATTGGAATTATTGTTCCATTCCGGAGTCAGATTTCAGCGATAAGAAATTCTTTAAGGAAACAAGGTCTTGCATGTGCTGACACAATTACCATTGATACGGTAGAATGTTATCAAGGAAGTCAGCGCGATTACATTCTGTATAGTACAACAATATCTGAACCATACCAAGTTCATATCATATCCAATCTTCAAGAAATAGATGGAAACATTGTAGATAGAAAATTAAATGTAGCACTTACACGCGCACGTAAGCAATTATTTATTTTCGGAAATCCAGAAATTCTCCGACATAGTCCTTTGTATTCAGATTTAATGTCTTATTGCAGACATTTAGATATGATGTCTACATCATTGATTGAATAGATTGCGCGAGTCAACCTTTGATAAATTGGACATTATCATCCCTGGGGCGAAAGTACCCGGGTTTATCAGATTCAACTTTAACTTCACTCAATCACAATCAAATGGAAATACGGAATTTAGACCACATCGATTTTGATACGCTATTTTGCGCCTTTGAAAGAGCATTTGCTGACTACGAAATACATTTCGAAAAGGAAGAGGTGCGTTCTATGCTCCAACGGCGCGGATATAACTCGAAACTTTCTTTCGCTGCCTTTATAAAAGATAAAATTGTGTGGCCTTTATGCTGAACGGAAGCGGAACATTCAACGGCATTCCTACGGCTTATGCCACCGGAACAGGAACAGTGAAGGAATACAGAGGACAGAATCTGGCCGGGACAATCTCCACCCATTCTATACCATTTCTCCGAGAAGCAGGCATTCGCCAGTACCTGCTTGAAGTCTTGCAGAACAATGAGAAAGCGATTGCGGTTTACCGCCGAATGAACTTTGAAGTTGTTAGGAAGTTTAACTGCTTCAGACAAACTATCAAACAAGTTGACCTGCTGCAAGCCAACAAGGATTGTATGGTAAAGCTTGTAGATACAGAAGCCGTCAGACTTACTCAACAGGCTTGCGACTTTTCCTCTTCCCTTCGTGGCAAAACAGCATCAAATCCATTGAAAGAGGAGCTGCAGAACTAATCTGTCTCGGTGCTTTCCTTGACGGCAAAATGGTAGGTCATTGTGTCTTCGATGTGCATACAGGTGATTTGTCCCAGATAGCTATCCAGAAGGAATACCGGCGCAAAGGCATCGGCTCTAGGTTGCTGCAGGAAGCAACCGGACTGATAAGAACCGACTTCATCAAAATGATGTATAGACGCTGATAATTTGGGAAAAGCCCCTATGTATTATTAGTGGATATAATGAATAAACAAAATTTTAATCAGTCTACCATCAATTCAATAAAATGAACAATCATACTTTTTATATCTGAATAGTCAATATTTCCTTCAAGTCCGATATATAGTTGCCACTCCGAAACTCGCTCTTACTATGCCAAGCTTGCTTCTCTTCTCCCTCTACAGCCAAATGAATTTTTCGTAAACCCAAGCGGTGGTTCAGTGCATCAATCTGCTTCATTAGGTGCATTCGCTCTGGGCGGTTCTTCACTTCATCAAATAGGTTCTGCTGTATATAGGAAGCATTAGTAATATTTCCAAGAATTACTCCAGTCTTCTTATAGCCAATACCTTCTCGATAAATACCCTTCAGCACCGCCAATGCTGCATGGGTAATCTCAATCGTGTCCGAAGTAGGCATAGGCAGAATCCGCGTTTCTCCATTGGCATATTGGGTAAGGTCCTCCCGAAAACGATTACTCGATACGAAAACTGTCACGGATGAAGCCAGAGAATGCTGCCCCCGAAGTTTGTTTGCACAACTAGCTGCAAAGCTGGCTACTGATGCTTGAAGTTCGTTATAATCCGTAACTATATTTCCGAAGCTCCGGCTGGTACAAATGGACTGTCTTTGCACTACCTCGGCAGTATCAATGCACGAAATACCATTCAGCTCTTTCCAAGTTTGTACACCCGGCTTTGTGAAGTGACTGCGTACCCAGCTTTCCTTTTTGTCGGCAAACTCCAGCGGAGTCTGAATTCCTAAATACTGAAGCTTTGCCAAAGTCTGTTTGCCGATACCCCACACATCTGCTAGTGCAAAAAGTGCCAATGCCTTTCGTCTCTTCTCCTCAGAATCAATCATACACACCGAGTTATAGCCTTTATATTGCTTGGCAAATTTGCTGCCAATTTTCGCCAAAGTCTTGGTAGGTGCAATGCCAACACTGACGGGGATATCCGTATAAAGTCGGACCTTCTCCACCACTCCATGCATGTATTCCTTCAAATTATAATACTTCTCAAGTCCGTCCAAATAGAGAAAGGACTCATCAATCGAATAGACCTCGGAACGCGGCACAGATGCACGAAGGATATTGTTTACCCGTTTCGACATCGCTGCATAAAGCATCATGTTGGTAGAAAATAGTTTCACCCCATAACGTTTCACAATTTCCATCTGTTTGAAAATAGGGTCTCCACGTTTCAGCCCCAGCGCCTTAGCTTCCTGAGTCAAGGCTACAATACAACCATCATTAGACGAAAGCACACAAACAGGTTTGTTCTTCAATCCGGGATGAAACACCTTCTCCACAGAACAAAAGAAACTGTTGCAATCTACTAATGCAATCATAACAGACTACTTATATACAGGCTTATGAATGATATACGTTACCACACCCCAAACACTGAAATCATCCCCATCGGTGACTTCAATCTCAGGGTATTCCGGATTGGCCGGAACTAACCAGACGTTTCCATCCTTCTTTCGCACTCTCTTAAGTGTATATTCTCCGTTCAATTCGCAGACCGCAATCTGCTTCTCGGTAGGGTTCCTTTCACTTTTATCTACAATAATGATGTCACCGTCATTCACTCCGGCTTCAATCATTGAACGCCCCTGCACACGAATCAGATACGAAGAATCCGGGTGTGGGCATAACATCTTCAGCACTTCAATGTTTTGCGCCTGTTCATCATTGTTCAAAGGAATAGGAAATCCTGCCACCACTTTTACATCAAAGAAAGGTAGCGTCATCGGTTTGATACGGCTAGTAGGCATCACTTCACCCAGCTGCATCAAAACTTCATCTTCCTTCCTGTGCTTAACCGCCTCCATCTGTTGGGTGATACATTGTTTGATAAAGTCTGTTTTATTCTCTTGGCTGTCCAGATAGGCAGCCACCTCTTTATCCGCCCGGAACGCATAGAGTTTGCTGGTTCCCTTTGGGCGGCCTGCTCCCGGACGTTTACCGCCTCTTCCTGATTTATTCAGCTGATTCTCTGATTGAATGTCCACTTGACTCATCGTCTTATTCTTCTGATTGTTCATACCTAAACACTATTTTCGTACAAAGATAGTAAGTTTTCTGATAGATGTTATACGCATTTCAGAAAACTTACGAAAAACGTATAACATCTATCTGGTTCACCCATCTTAATAAGTAGATGTAGATAGTTAGCTATACGGCAGAAAATCAGTTAGATATGAAAATATTTACACGCTTATCAGGCTCGTTTCAGTTTTAACAACTATCTTAATAATAGCAAAAAATAGATCATCACCTCTGCAGTTTTTACAGAGCGCAAACAGCGTGCACAAAAGCGTTCTTGTGTTGATTTTGAAAGCATTGATTATCAGTAATTCCAAGGTTGTTGAAATTAGCTCGGAAGAAATTCAAACTAGCTCGGAACTAATTTCAACTAGCTTGGAACTAATTCTGACAATCGCGGAATAATTTTGAAGAATAGATAATCTTGCAGTTCAAATAACTGAAATCAGACAAACTGCATAAGGTAAAATGTTGACAACTTTTCACACAAAAAGCAACCAATGAATTAACATCTACCTAAACAACAAGCAAATGCTTTATGTCCCAATTTAAAGTATGAAGTCAATGTTACATGTTATTTATGAAGTCGTCTGAACTTTTATGAAATTCAAGATTTGCCTTAATTTTTGAGG
>Magnolia_p2__coassemble_862_pt1 | contig 29431 bp, 19 predicted proteins | sample Magnolia_p2__metabat2_low_PE_008 | metagenome-assembled genome bin Magnolia_p2 | reverse complement strand
GGCATTTACTTCATGCCATCTATTACTTTTAGTATAGAATCGGGCTTTTCTACCATTCGCAATACAGAATCCGAATCAAATCCCATATATTCTATATAGGTTCGTATTAACTCATAATGCTCTTTGGCATAGCTTGTATCTATCGCACGTGTAGCGTTGAAGCAGATAGGTTCATGATGTGCTATTCGGTTACGAAATTCACGGATGGCAGTCAGTTGGTTGTAGATGTCTGTTTACTTTAAACCATGCGCTTTGTTGGGGAATATTTGAAGAAGTGTTTTTCCTCCTATGCGGTAATTGCGTCTTGTAAACAAATAAGTCCAGAAGCCAAATGTAAAGGAAGCTACCATCTTATCGTTATTGTACACTCCCATATTGGTATAAGTGCGCTGTATGCGCACTATTTCGGAAGCTTCCTGTTCAAGTAATCCATTGGGTCTTGCTTGGTTGATTATCCAATTATCATCATTGAAGTATTGTTTGTAGTGAGCGTTTATAGCATTGCGTAGCATTATCTCAAACATACCGATAACTCCATAAAAGCGTTGGCTCAACTTGATGTTATATTGGTATAGGCGCAAGGTTTTGGCTTTTTCATTACCACTTGCTTGTGCGTATTTGTTTAATCTTGCCGGGGATAGCACCTGCAAACATTCGTCATATTTCATATGGTATAAGTTTAAAAACAAGACTTTTCTTGCAAATATAGAAATTAATGACTATATTTGCAAGTGTAAGACCCTGTTGTCCCTGCTGAACAAGCAAACTTCAGGGTTATTGTTTTTTATGTACCTATGATAATGGCAGAATTTTGTTAGAGCCTGTCTCTCCGCAATAAAGGGTGTAAATCAAATAGTTACGAGATTTACACCCCAAAATATAAAGTTGCTTTTTTCATTTTTTAAAAAAATTAGAAGTCGTCAAGATTTACCTTAATTTTTGAGGCGTTTTTGGGTCTTGAAGAAGGAGTGTAGCGAGCTACACGACTGATGAAAGGTCAAAAAAAAGTGAAGATTGAATTTAGAAGAGATAAATCTCCAATTCAAATCTTCGTCAGAAAAGTTTAGACGACTTCTTAGTATAGAATCGAGCTTTTCTACCATTCGCAATACATTCACGAAAGAAAGGGTTTAATTCTATATTCTGATTAGTAGATATTTACAGACCTTTTTCCAGCACAATCCTAACTGAAAGAACGACTAAAAAGAGCATGTTTTCACTTTTGTTCTAAACCACGCTTTTCTTCTACTTTCTGTAAGTACCGATTGCTGCAAAACACATATTTGTCAATCTACCCTTTCAAAAAGCAGCATGAAACCTTAATGCTTTTAAAATATGCGTTAAAAGATTTTCAATGGTTGTGTGCTTCTGAAAAAAAGATTACTTTTGCGCTCGTGAAGAAAATGTGAAGACAAGGTGTGCACCTACATGGATATTAACTGATTTAGCAAGTGATAGACGTGTAGGCGTGATTTTGTCTGTCATTACCTCACGCAAGGAAGGGCAACAAAAGAACAAAAACGTGAAATAACCAACAAATCTTTTTATTAACTCTATTACTTAATTAAATCTGTTAGCAAATGAAACGGTTTTACAAATTCCTTTCATTGTTCCTGTTCGCGTTAATAGGAATGACCAATGCGTCTGCTCAGGATTATAAGGCAGGCAAATTGCTCACTACCCCTGAAGAGGTGGTTGGCAAGGACGTAGTGCTGAATTCTCCTTTGGTTAGCAGCGCCTTTGGTAGTGCAGGTTACATGAACGGCCCCGGTAAGGTGAGTCAGCAGGTAACTGAATCTTGTATTTACAACTTTGAAAAGGTAGACGGCGAGGCCGAAGGTCATCCCCTCTACATTTTGAAACAGAAATCAACGGGCCTTTATCTGCAAGATAATGGCGAAGATGGTGAACAGGATGCTGTATACACGGCAGACAAGAGCAAGGCTTTCAAAATGACCCTGCTCAATGCTGAAAAAATGAGCGACGAAAATGCCGATCCTAAAACGCGTACTTCAGCTTTCCCCGGCAAACACATGGACTGGAACGACGCTGCATTCGTACTTACTCGCGCTGAAAAATGGGCCGAAATTCAGGAAGGCAACGAATACTGCTACTTAGGTTACTACGGTGTTTGCTTCTACAGCCCCTATGTAGACACCAACGTGTGGGAAATCTACGAACTGGTTAAGGTTCAGGGCGAAGAATTGCTCTCGAACTACCTCCAACTGTATCAGGTAGACGCAACAAACTTCCCCAACGACAAGACTATCCCCGGTTACTTCCAGAAGGCTGCTTACGACAAGGCTTTGGCTGCTTACAACGCTGCCAACGAAGCTTCAACGAAAGAGGTTTCAAACGAAGAAGCTGAACGCCTCTGCAAAGAGTTGAAGGCTGCTTACGAAGAACTCTTGGCTGCTCGTATCCCCCTGAGCGAAGGTTACTACTACATCAACATGCCCAAGAGCGACCGCACCATGACCACCAATACCAAGGTGACCAATGGTAAGAGCGAAGACTTGCTGTGGATGAAGACCGGTTTCCAAATGCCTAACCCCATCGATGCTACGGCGGCTGCCTACATCTGGAAGGTTACGCCCGTAGGTAAGGACTCGTTCACGGTGCAGAACTTCTACAACAACCAGTACATCAGCAACAAGCGCAGCACGAACTACAAGGTGCCCGGCGACGATGCTGTGGCTTTCTTGGTTCAGAACGAAAGCGCCATCCTCGGTATTGCCAACAAGAGCAATAACAACAAGTCGGCATTCATCTTCTATGCCAACACCCAGGCTTGGAACACGCAGTTCCACGCTAAGCACGACAACCATGGTGTGATGTCTTGGAACGACGTAGACAATGCAAACAACCAGTTCGTGTTCAACCCCGTTCCTCAGGCCGACATCGACAAAATCAAGGAAGCAGTGGTTCAGCAGAAGTTGAACGAAGACTTGAACGCTGTTTACAGCCAGGCTCTCAGCGTTTACTGGAGCGGTATCAAGGTAACCGGTGCTCCCGCTGACGAGGTGTTCACCGACAATGGCGGTTTGGCTGTGACCTACTACTCTGAAAGCAAGGATGCTAATGAAGGTACACTCGAAGCTTTGGGCGACGGTGACTTCGCTACTTTCTTCCACTCTGACTGGCACAATGGTACGTTCGTTCCCTCTTTGAATAAGTATCACTATGTAGCCGTTGAACTCAGCGAAGCTCTGAGCAAGGGTCTTTCAGTGAAGATGGCTAAGCGCCTCACCAACAACGACTATCCCATGCAGTTCGCCATCTACGGTACTAACGAAATGGCCGAAACCGATGCTGACACGAAGTGGGAACTCCTTGGCTTCTCGAACGTAACTTGGGACATCACGAACCCCAATGTCACCAACGAAGAGCAGGCTGCCAAGGCTATCGGTACTGCCGGTATCACTTTCGAAGGTAGCTACAAGTACTTCAAGTTTGCTGCTACGCAGACCGAATACAACATCAAAGACAAGCGCTCCAACACTCGCGGTTACTTCGCTTTGAGCGAACTCCAGGTTTACCCCGGTACGGAAGATGCTGAAAACTCTACCATCAAGTTCGTTTCGGCTGAAACGCGCAAGAACATGGAAACTCAGCTGGCCGGTGCCAAGGCTGAACTCGCTGCCAAGAAGGCTACGCAGGCTCAGATTGACAACCTCCAGGCTGCCTACGACAAGTTCGTTGAAGAACTCCCCGTTCCCTCACTCTTGACTGACGCTATCGCTGCTGCCAAGAAGGCTAAGAACGACGCTAAGAACGCCGGTTACATCGACGAAGATGGTAGCAAGGGCGTAGGTTACTACAGCATGGACGCTGTTGACGCATTCGACGCTGCCATCGAAGCTGCTGAAGCTTTCGACACGAACGGCAAAACGGCTGCTGAAATCAACGCTGAAGTGAAGAAGGTGAAGGATGCTACCGTAGCATTCCAGAATGGCTTCACGCTCCCCGAAGTTGGTAAGTACTACACGCTCCGCGGTTTCTCGAACAAGGTGAACAACTACACCAGCGACGAGTCTTGGCAGCTCACCTCGTACATGGCTCAGGTTCGCTCAACGGGCAACAGCCTCGAAGGTGGCTTGATGATGACTCGCCCCGACGGTGCTAACACGGTTGAATCGTTGAAGAACGACCAGAACGTGGTTGAAATCAACGAGGAACTCGATGCTATGCTCTCTGACACTATCGACGCTACTACGCACTTGAGCTACCTCTGGTACGTAGAAAAGGCTGAAGCCGGTAAACTCACGCTGCGCAACGTAGGTACGGGTATGTACCTTGCTCCTAAGGCAGGTGCTATCGGTCAGTCGGTTGAAGCTGCTGAAATTTCGCTCTCACTCGTTAAGCCCGGTGGCTTCGCTTTGAGCCTCGGTAAGAACGAAAATGGTGCTGAACAGTACTTGAACGCTTTGTCGAACAATGGCCTTACGACTTGGGGCGACAAGGGTGATGCTAACTCACACTGGTTCTTCAAGGGCCTCGATGCTGACGTTGCCACTTCAAGCGCTTACTGGCCTGTTGCTGCCGAGAAATATCAGATTCTGACCTTGCCGTTTGGCGTGGCTGCTCCCAGCATGGGTGCTGACTACGGTGTGGCTTACAAGGTGGTAGGTGTTACGGAAGAAAACAAGCTCGTGCTTGCTGAATACGCTGACGAAAACATCGAAGCCGGTACGCCGTTCATCTACAAGGGCGGTTTGGCTACAAACCTCGACGCTTCAATGTTCGCTGAATTCGAATATGCTGACGGCGAAATTTCTGCTATCGACAATGTGAAGTTCGCTTTCGAAGCTAAGGAAGCTAACGGCTTGGTTGGTCAGCTCTGCGGCTCGAAGAAGGTAGGTGCAGGCTATGCTTACCTCCAGAACGGCAATGCAGTGGCTACTTCGGCTGAAGGTACGAACATCGGTGCCAACAGCGGTTACATCTTTGTTCCCGATACGGCTGACAAGGTAACTGAAGATGCCGGTACTGCTACAATCGACCTCGGCAAGCTCGTTATCAACAGCATCGAACAGAACGACGTTGTTGTTCTTCCCACCACGGTTAACGTTTACAGCTTGAACGGTACGCTCCTCCGCAAGAACGTGAAGGCTACAAACGCTACGCAGGGTCTGCCCGCAGGCATCTACGTGGTAGGTAACCAGAAGGTTCTCGTGAAGTAATCTTTCTTTGATAAATCAGGTTTTCAATAACCTATAAATAATTAAGCCGCCCCACGCGCTCATGTGTGGGGCGGCTTTTTTGTGTTTAAGTGGGGATTTTTTTGAGGGGGGGAGGCATTATCGGGCGAATCACATGGGTGAATTATCGGGCGAAACACACGGGCACAAATCGGGGCGAAACACATGGTATATAACCGGCACTCTATATGTAATAGTCGAGTCCTTTGACGCTGCCGTTTTGCCCATTCTCAGCCCGAAAAACGCGCTTATTTCTCTGCTGGCAGTATAATTGCCCCACGCACAGCAAAAACCGCTTGAAATACGGCAATAAAAGCCCTTTTTTCCCTGCCGGAATAGCCCTTTCATGGAGAAAAATGATTAACTTTGCAAGAGCGAATTTAGGCTGCACCTCAGCATTACCCGTGCAAACGCGTTTGCCCCGGTACTGCATTCGGTTGGCACTAACTTTGCGGAAGCGAATTTAGGCTGCACCTCAGCCGAAATTTCGAAAAACAACACAAACAGAGAATTATCATACGACCACAAAATGGAAGAAATAGAAAAGCAAGGCGCAACGGAATACAGTGCCAGTAACATTCAAGTGCTCGAAGGACTTGAAGCTGTGCGTAAGCGCCCCGCTATGTATATTGGCGACATCAGCGAAAAGGGTTTGCACCACTTGGTTTACGAAACCGTGGACAACTCTATCGACGAAGCCCTGGCCGGCTATTGCACCCACATTGAAGTGACCATCTGCGAAGATAACTCAATCATTGTGCAGGACAACGGACGCGGTATCCCCGTGGATATGCACCCCAAAGAAGGACGCTCGGCCCTTGAAGTGGTGATGACCGTGCTGCATGCCGGCGGTAAGTTCGACAAAGGCTCGTACAAAGTGTCGGGCGGTTTGCACGGCGTGGGTGTGAGCTGTGTGAATGCCTTGTCGACCAAAATGGTGTCGAAGGTGTTCCGCGATGGTAAAATTTACCGACAGGAATATGCCAAGGGACATCCGCAGGCTCCGGTGGAAGTGGTGGGCGAAACCGACTTGCGCGGTACGCGTCAGCACTTCTGGCCCGATCCGACCATCTTTACCACTACGACTTACAAATATGACATCCTGGCCAACCGTATGCGCGAACTGGCCTTCCTGAACGCAGGTATCACCATTACGCTGACTGACTTGCGCAAGGACGACGAGGGTAATACGCGTCAGGATGTGTTTCACTCGGACCTCGGTCTTCGCGAGTTCGTGCGCTACATTGACTCGTCGCGTACGCACTTGTTCGACGATGTGATTTACATCAACACTGAAAAGAACAACATTCCTATCGAGGTGGCTATCATGTATAACACGTCGTATAGCGAAAACCTCCACTCGTATGTGAACAACATCAACACCATCGAGGGCGGTACGCACCTGGTGGGTTTCCGCTCGGCTGTGACGCGCGTGCTGAAAAAGTATGCTGAGGAAACGGCTGCCAAGCAGCTGGAAAAGGCAAAGGTGGAAATTGCGGGTGAGGACTTCCGCGAGGGTCTGACGGCGGTGATTTCGGTGAAGGTGGCCGAACCGCAGTTCGAAGGACAAACGAAAACGAAGCTGGGCAACAGCGAGGTGGCCGGTGCGGTGAACCAGGCTGTGGGCGAGGCGCTGACTTACTACCTCGAAGAACACCCGAAGGAGGCCAAACTCGTGGTCGACAAGGTGATTCTGGCTGCTACGGCACGTGTGGCTGCCCGCAAGGCGCGCGAAAGCGTGCAGCGCAAGAGTCCGTTCTCGGGCGGTGGTCTGCCGGGTAAACTGTCGGACTGTTCATCGAAGGACCCGTCGATTTGCGAACTCTTCCTGGTCGAGGGTGACTCGGCAGGTGGTTCGGCAAAACAGGGCCGTAGCCGCGCCACACAGGCGATTCTGCCTTTGAGAGGTAAGATTCTGAACGTGGAAAAGGCTATGTGGCACAAGGCTTTCGAAAGCGACGAGGTGAACAACATTATCCAGGCTCTGGGCATTCGCTTTGGCATGGGTGAGGATTCGAAAGAGGCTAACCTTGACAAACTGCGCTACCACAAGGTGATTATCATGGCCGATGCCGACGTCGACGGTCAGCACATTGCTACGCTGATCATGACGCTCTTCTATCGCTACATGCCGCAGATTATTCAGGATGGCTACCTGTACATTGCCATGCCGCCGCTTTACCGCTGCACCAAGGGCAAAATTCAGGAGTATTGCTACACGGACCGCGACCGACAAATATTTATGGATAAATATGGCGATGGCTCGGAGGACAGCATCAAGACGCAGCGCTACAAAGGTTTGGGCGAAATGAACCCCGAACAGCTGTGGGAAACGACGATGTGCCCCGAAACGCGTATGCTGAAGCAGGTGTCGCTTGAAAATGCAGCCGATGCTGACTATGTGTTTAGCATGCTCATGGGCGACGATGTGGGCCCGCGCCGTGAATTCATCGAAAAGAACGCTATTTACGCCAATATCGACGCGTAACAACTGAACCAAAAAACTGAACAACCGCTTGACTTGCCCGCCCATTGGTTTCGGGGTGGGGTCAGGCGGTTGTTTGTGTTTGCAACGCCACTTTGATTTTCCTTTTTTCCTCAAAAAAATAAAAATTCTTTTCTATGCACCTTACACGCCTGACTTTGCTGTGCAGCTGGCTATGCGGCCTGCTACTGACTGCACAGGAACCTGCCGACTATGTGAACCCCTTTGTCGGCACTACGAATTATGGCACTTGTAACCCCGGGGCGATGTGTCCGAGCGGCATGATGAGTGCTGTGCCGTTTAACGTGATGGGCTCGGACCTGAACACTTACGACAAGGATAAACGCTGGTGGAGTACGCCCTACGAACACACAAATTCGTACTTTACGGGCTATTCGCACGTGAACCTGAGCGGTGTGGGCTGCCCCGACCTGGGGTCGCTGCTGCTCATGCCTACGATGGCTGATACGCTGTGTGTGGACTTTCACCAGTATGGTTCGACTTACACCGACGAGGTGGCTACACCGGGCTACTATGCAAACACGCTGACCAAATATGGCATCCGCACGGAGGTGACGACTACACCGCGCACGTCGGTGGCGCGCTTTACCTTTGGCAAGGGACGCAGCCACATTCTGCTGAACCTGGGCGAGGGGCTGACGAACGAAACGGGGGCTACGGTGCGGTTCAGCGCGCCAAACGAAATTGAAGGCAGCAAACTGCTGGGCACGTTTTGCTACGATGCGCGCCAGGCGGTGTTCCCGATTTACTTTGTGATGCGGGTGGAGCGTGCCGGCACAACTTCGGGCTACTGGAAGTATCAGCGGCCGAAAATGGGCATCGAGGCGCAGTGGGACCCGGATAATGCGCGCTACAAACTGTATACGGCCTACCGCAAGGAAATGAGCGGCGACGATATCGGGGCGTGGTTCAGCTTCGATACGCACGAGGGCGAACAGGTGGTGGTGCGAATGGGGGTGAGCTTTGTGAGCATCGAAAATGCCCGCGAGAACCTGGAGGCAGAACAGCGCGGACGTTCGTTCGACGAGCTGCGCACTGAGGCGCGGAAACGCTGGAACGATGACTTGGGACGTATCCGCGTGGAGGGCGGCAGCGAGGAGCAGCGACGGGTGTTCTACACGGCGCTTTACCACTTGCTGATTCACCCGAATGTGCTGAACGATGTGAACGGACAGTATCCGGCCATGGAGAGCAGCGAAATACGCACGACGAAGGGTAACCGCTACACGGTGTTCAGCCTGTGGGATACGTATCGCAACGTGCATCAGTTGCTGACACTGGTGTATCCGGAACGGCAGCGCGACATGCTGAACTCGATGCTGGGCATGTACGAGGAGCATGGTTGGCTGCCGAAATGGGAGCTTTACGGGCGCGAAACGTACACGATGGAGGGCGACCCTTCGATTCCGGTGATTGTGGACTCGTGGATGAAGGGATTGCGCCACTTCGATGCGGAACTGGCTTACGAGGCTATGCGCAAGGGGGCGGTGACGCCGGGCAGTGAGAACAAACTGCGACCGGACAACGACGACTACTTGCGCCTGGGCTACATTCCGCTGCGCTCGCCTTACGATAACTCGGTGAGCCATGCCTTGGAGTATTACATTGCAGACTACGCGCTGAGCCGCATGGCGCAGGCGCTGGGAAAGACGGAGGATGCGCGGCTGTTTGCGAGCCGGGCGCAGGGTTACCGCCACTATTTCAGTCCGGAATATGGCACGTTGCGGCCGTTGCTGCCGAATGGGCAATTTTTGAGTCCGTTTAACCCGCGTCAGGGTGAGAACTTTGAGCCTTGTCCGGGCTTTCATGAGGGTTCGGCGTGGAACTACACCTTTTATGTGCCGCACGACATTCCGGGGCTGGCGCGCCTGATGGGCGGAAAGAAGGCTTTTGTTGGGAAACTGCAACGGGTGTTTGACGAGGGGCTGTACGACCCGGCCAACGAGCCTGACATTGCTTACCCTTACTTGTTCTCGTACTTCAAGGGTGAGGAGTGGCGTACGCAGCAGCTGACGCGCAGCCTCCTGGCCAAGCATTTCACGTCGAAACCTAACGGACTGCCGGGCAACGAGGATACGGGCACGATGTCGGCCTGGGCGCTGTTCTCGATGATGGGCTTTTACCCGAATTGTCCGGGCGACCCGACGTACATTCTGACGGCTCCGGTGTTCGACCGCATCGTCATCAGCCTGCAGCCCGGTTACTATGCGCGCCGCGAGCTGGTTATCGAGGCGCCGGGGGCTACGGGCTCGCAGGCCTACATACGCCGGGCCACGCTGGGGGGCAAAAAGCTGAAGGGCTATCTGCTGAACCACGACGACCTGGTGAACGGCGGCACGCTGCGCATTGAATTTGACGCCAAGGCTCAATGAAAAGCGGCTGTTTTCCTGACGATTCCGACGCAACAGGCGGATAGCTGACAGGTATGCAGCAGGGTCCGGCTTGGCTTACACTCAGAGATTTGTAAGCTAAGCCGGACTTTTTTTAGCATAAATCACAGAAAGAGGGGGAAAAGTGTTCCTTATGTATTATTTATTGGCATTATTCGCGGATTTATTTGCGACCGATATTTAAATTCCCTACATTTGTTGCAGAAAATAAACATGGGGAACGCGTTTCCCCGCAAATCCTTAATAAATATGAAGACAAAAGCATTATTACTGGGAGCACTCCTGGCAGGCAGTGCCCTGACAGCTTCAGCACAGAGTGCAGGCGAATTTCGTTTTGGTGTAACCGCTGGTATGAACGTGCCTAAGATTACGGATTTAAACGCTGACTGTCGCATTGGTTTCAATGTAGGTGTACGCGGAGAATATAATTTTACGAACAATGTGTTTGCTGACTTCGGCTTGTCGTTTACGCAGAAGGGTTGCGAATACGAGTACATGGATGACGACGTGGCTAAGGTGAAGATGACCCCCGGCTATTTGGAAATTCCCTTGAACGTGGGTTACCGCTTTAACTTGGGCAACAATGTGTCGATTTTCGGTGCTACGGGTCCTTACTTTGCCTTTGGCATTTGCGGTAAGACGAAGGTTGAACTTTTAGGCAAGGAAGACAAAGTAGACTTCTTCGATGGTGACAACGGCGCTAACGTGTTTGATGCCGGATGGGGCGTGAAACTGGGCGTTGAAGCTAAGGGCTTCCAAATTGGTTTCGGCTATGAATATGGCTTTACCAAGGTGGTTGACGATACTTCGTGTCACAACTCTAACTTTATGGTGAACGTGGCTTACATGTTCTAAATAATTTTTCATGGTATGAACAGTGTTCTATATTCAGTTTTAATGAACACTGATTGACTCAAGAAGATAAAACTTTTCGATTTTATCAAACAGAAGCCTGTATGCAGTGAGTGCATGCAGGCTTTTTTTGTGTGGAAAGGGGTGCCCACAAAAGAAAATGTAAAAATAATTTTGAACACCTACTTAAAGTTCGCCTTTATCTTCATTTCAAGGCGGAATTAGCGTTTGCGGAACCAACTTTGGTGTTTTTCTGAACGCGCTGATTATCAGCGATTCCGAGATTCTTAAAACTAGCTCGGAACTAATTCAAACTAGCTCGGAACTAATTTCAACGAGCTCGGAACTAATTTCAACAAGCTCGGAACTAATTCGGACAATCGCGGCGTAATTTTTGACGACGGTTCATCGCGGGGTTTAAGCAACAGCGAATTGGGGGAGAAACAAACTGACTATTTAAATATAATTTCACCTACATAGCGGTGTGCTGTTTAACAAAAACAAAAAGAGGCCGCACAGCGCTCTGTGGACCTCTTTTTAGGACAAGAACATAACAATCTTCATATTCTACTTAACTCGATGCAAAGATACGGGCTTTTGAGGGGCATGCAAATACCCAAGAATGGGTAATTGAGGGGGTTGTGGGGCTTTATGGATAGGAAAAAAGAGCCTGACGCTCGTTTTTAGGGGCGTACAGGCTCTTTTATAGAGGTAGATTAGCATTCACCAGCTTCATGGCTCGTGAGGCCTGCTGTGGGCAAAATGCTACAATTTGTAACCTATAGAGATGAGACCGGAGATGTTGCGGCGGCCGGCGGTATTGAACTTGGCCAAACCGAAGTCGGCTTCGATGCCGAGGGTCATGCCCATGGGAAACTGATAGCCTACCATGGCTTGAATGCCGGCGTCGAAACGGTGTGTGCCGGGTTCGTTGAAGGTTTTCTTTTCGTAATAAAAGCGTTCGGCGCCGGGGCGTTCGGTGTCGCCCTTGGTTTTTTGCTTGCCTGTGATGCCGTAGGCCACGTAGGGGCCGGCACTGAACACGACATAGCGCGATTCGCCGGTGCGCAGGTAGTAGGAAAAGAGGAGGGGCAGCTGCAGGTAGTTCTGCGTGGCGGAACGGTTCATAATGCCCATGATGGGTTCGCCGGTTTCTTCGTCGAACAACTGGTTACCTTTTTCGTCGAACACGTAGACTGACTGGTTGGGATCTTTCCAACCTTTGCCGTAAATGGCGAGGCCGGGAGTGAAGGTCCAGTGCTGGTCGAACTCTATTTCATAACCTACACCTACCTTGAAGGCTCCAACGGCTTCGGACGTTCCGTAGTGCGAGGCTAAACCGCCGCCAAACTTGAACTGAAGGTTCTGCGCCGTGGCACAGCCTGCTGCGATGAACAGGCCGAGCATGAGGGTGATGATTCTGTTGCGCATAAATGAATGAAAATGAAGTTGCTGCTGCAAATGGGTGTTGCTGCATTAAACGGTTTCGAAACACGCGGCTGGAAGGGGCTGGCGCTTTAAATTTTATTCCAGCTTCTTAGTCCTGAAAGAACTGTCGCCAGTCGTCCTTGCGGGCTTTGCGGGGCACACCAAAGTCGTCGGCGTCCTTGGCTTTGCGTCCGCCTTTCTGGCCTTTGCGTTCGGCTTTCCATGCGGCTTTGAGGCTGCGCGAATCGGCGGCTTCGGCAAAAGTGCGTCCCTTGCGTTCGCGACGTTCGGCCTTGCGCTCGCCTTTGGCTTTGCCTTCGCCCTTGCGACGGGGGCCATTGGGCGTTCCGTCTTCGCGGTCGGCACTGTCGACAACGACTTTGCGGTCGCCTACCTTGGCGCGCTTCATTTTGCTAATGACGAGGTCGGCATCTTCTTCGGGAACTTCGAAGAACGAGCAGTTAGTGGTGAGGTCAATACGTCCTATCTCGACCTTGGTGTCGCGTACGTAGCGATTGACAAGGTTGATGATTTCGCGTGCATAGAAATTGTCGCGTTTGCCGAGGTTGATGAACAGGCGCTTGTAGCCTTCTTCGGCCTGGTGCGAACCGCCCTTTTCGCTGCGACGCTCACGACGGGGTTTGTCGGAATCGGCTGCCGAACGGCGGTCGGTGGGCTGCTCAATCTGGGGAGCATCGGCATAGTAGCGCAGGAAGTGGCCGAACTCGCGGCTGACAATGCGCTTGATGAGGTCTTCCTTGGTGAGCCATTCGAGCTTGCGGAAAATTTCGGGCAGGAAGGGGGAAATTTCGGTTTCGTTCACTTCGATGCGCTCAAGTTCGTCCATCACCTTGTAAAGCTGCTTGGTGCAGATTTCCTGGGGCTCGGGCAAAATGCCGGCTTCGAACTTCTTGCCAATGGTTTTTTCGATGATGCGTACCTTGCCTTTTTCGCGCAGGTGGATGATGCTGATGCTGGTGCCGCGCTTACCGGCGCGTCCGGTGCGACCGGAGCGGTGGGTGTAGTTTTCGACGTCGTCGGGGAGTCCGTAGTTAATGACGTGCGTAAGGTCATCGACATCAAGACCGCGGGCAGCTACGTCGGTGGCTACGAGCAGCTGGGTGTGGTGCTGACGGAACTTTTGCATCGTGAGGTCGCGCTGGGCTTGCGAAAGGTCGCCATGAAGGGCTTCGGCATTGTAGCCGTCGCGAATGAGGAGGTCGGCAATTTCCTGGGTTTCGATACGGGTGCGGCAAAAGATGATGCCGTAAATGCGGGGGAAATAGTCGACAACGCGCTTGAGGGCGGCGTACTTGTCCTTGGCATGGACGAGGTAATAAATATGGTTGACGTTTTCGGCACCTTCGTTGCGCGAACCGACAACGATTTCTTTGTAGTCGGTGAGGTAGCTCTTGGCAATGCGTTCGATTTCCTTGCCCATGGTGGCTGAGAACAGCAGGGTGTTGCGTTCGGCGGGCACGCCGGCCAGAATTTCGTCAATGCTTTCGGTAAAGCCCATGTTGAGCATTTCGTCGGCTTCGTCGAGTACCACGTTTTCAACGGCATCGAGGTGGGCTACACCGCGGTGCATGAGGTCGATAAGGCGACCGGGGGTGGCCACAATGACTTGGGCGCCTTTGCGGAGCGAACGAATTTGGCTTTCGATGCTTGAACCGCCGTAGACGGCAAGCACGTGGAGTCCGTCGATGTAGCGCGAGTAGTCCTTGAGGTCGCCGGCTATTTGCAGACAGAGTTCGCGGGTGGGACTGAGAATTACTGCTTGTGTGGCGCGGTTGGCCGGATCGACTTTCTGCAACACGGGTAGACCGAAAGCGGCGGTTTTGCCGGTTCCGGTTTGTGCCAAAGCTATGACGTCGTTGCCCATTCCGAGCAAATAGGGAATCACTTCCTCCTGTACGGGCATCGGGTGTTCGTAGCCCATCTCGCTGATGGCGCGGCGAATGGGTTCGGCCACACCTAACTCTTCAAATGTTTTCAATGAAATTGGTTTGTTTGATAAAAAAGCTTTGTCATCGCATAGGAATAGGGCTCTGAGGCCTTTGCTGCTTACTTACGGGATGATTTTGACAAAGCGGTGCACTATTGCGCGGCAAATTTACAAAAAAAAGCCGAGACTAACTGATAATCACGGCCGGGAGCTTTGAAAAAAGCATGCTGTTTGCTGTTTACGATTTGTTGTGGGCGGTTTTACGGTTGGCTGTTGAATGTTTTACGGTTCAGTGCTTGGCGGCTAACGCTTTGCCAGACGGTAGCGGTTGCCGGGCAGGAGTTTGACGAGGTTGAGGTCTTCGAGGTCGAACAGGAGGTCGGTGAGCTGCGACACGGAGAAATGCGTCTGAAGCGAAAGGTTGTCGACGCTGAGACTGTCGACATCGGTCAGGGCGTCGACGATGGTTTGCTGCTCGGGGGTGAGCAGGGGGAATAGTTCCATTTGCTTGTACCTGGGGGCTTCGGCAGACTGGGCTTTCCAACGGAGCAAACTGAGGATGTCGGCGGCTGAGGTGACGAGGGTGGCTTTGTTGTCGCGAATGAGCTGATTGCAGCCGGCGGAATAACGGTCGGTGATGCGTCCGGGGTAGGCCATGACTTCGCGACCGTAGCTTGCGGCAAGATTGGCGGTAATCAGGGCGCCGCCTTTGTCGGCACTTTCAATGACGAGGGTGGCTGCGGATAGTCCGGCTACAATGCGGTTGCGGCGCACAAAATTGCCTTTGTCGGGGACGGTGTGGGTGAAGTATTCGGTGAGCAGTCCGCCGTGTTGTGTCATTTGTTCGGCGGTGTCGCGATGCAGGGTGGGATAAATGCGGTCGAGGCCGTGGGCGAGTACGGCGATGGTGTCGAGGTTTCCGGCCAGGGCGGCGCGGTGGGCGTGGATGTCGACGCCATAGGCCAGGCCGCTGACAATGAGTACGTCGGGCAGCAGGCGGGCGAGGTCGGCCAGGAGGTTTTCAATGATTTCTTTGCCGTAGTCGGTGATGTGGCGGGTGCCTACGATGCTGAGTATGTGACGACGGTCGAGCGTTCCGGTGCCGCGGTAAAAAAGATTGAGCGGGGGGTCGCTGACGGTTTCGGCACGGAGCAAACGGGGATACTCGTCGCTACTGAGGGGTATGACGCGGATGTGGTGGGCGGCGCAAAAGGCCAGTTCTGCGTCGATGCGGTCGATGGGGCTGTTGAGTTCTGTGGCTTCGCGGCGCACGCGGGCCCAGAGTTCAGATGCGGGTGCTTCGTCGGCAAAGGCGGCTTCGGCGGTGCCGTAGTATTGCAGCAGGGCACGGGCCTGGGGTTGGGTGAGGCCGGGCATGCGCGACAGGAGCAGCGAGGCGCGGATTTCGTTTTCGGTGGTCATAAGGGATGGTGCGGATTCGGAGAATGGGGGAACTTAGAAGCTGGGTAAATACTTTCTTGTGATTTACAAACAGCTTCTTAAAAGGGAATAGGACTAAAAAAAGATGTCATCAAGTTCGGGACAGGCGCTCAGGCGGCCGTTGACCAGACAGACGGTGGTGACAACGGATTTATGCACCAAACGGTTGTCGGGCAGGCGGTAGAGGTCGTGATAGAACACGTATTTCAGTCCGTCTTTGCGCAGGGCTATTTTCGACACAAAGCTGTCGCCGCTTCGCAGGGGGAGCTTGAATTGCATTTCCATACGGGCCACTACGGCGTCGATGCCGCGGGCGTGGAGGTCGGCAAAACTGACGCCGCGGGAGCGGAGGAACTCATGACGGGTGTGTTCGGTGTAGTGCTGGTAGTTGGCGTTGTTGACAATGCCTTGCAGGTCGCATTCGTAGTCGCGTACTTTAAAGGGGAGTTCAAAAATATATTCCATGGGTGTAATTACTTTTGTGGTTCGGTGGGTGTAGTTGGGGAGATGAATGGATGGTTTACCGGTTGTGCAAAACGCTTGCTTCACCGGCCGCGCAAATAGGCTGTGCCGAAGCGGCAGCGTAAGCAGTCTTTGCGGTCGCAGTAATGCTGGCGCAGACGGATAAGGGCCTGGCTGTCGGCGGCATGTTCCACGGGAATGCCGGCGCGCTCCCAGCAGCGGGTAATGTAGTTACGTTCGGGGGGCAGGGCTTCGAGCAGGGTAAAGGCGCGTTCGGCCATGTCTTCGTTCATCAGGTGTCGACCGTAGGCAAAGAGCAATGGTGCAGCGGTGTTGATGATGAGCAGGTTGAGCGAGGCGGTTTGCAGCGTTTTTGCGCCAAGGGTGCTTTCTTCGCCAAAGGTGTAATGTTGTTGCCAGTAGGGGGTGGCGCTGACGCGGAAAAACTGACGAAAGGATTTGACGTCGGTGCATTCAAGCAGGCGCGAAAAGTCGGTGCGGCGTTCTACATAGAGTTGCACAAGCTGCGACAGCCTGACGTGGGGAAAATTCTGGGGGCGCAAACGGCCAAACTTCCACGGATTGCCAACGAGGGGCTGCAGGCTGAACTTGTGACGCAGAAAGGCGTATTCGTTTTGCAACCGGGTAAAGTAGTCGTCGATGCGGTCGGGGGCAAGGGCTTGGGGGTCGAGCAGTCCGGCTTGTCCCATGAAGAAGGCTTCAACCTGAAAGGCATTGTCGCGGTGCTTGCCAATGGCTTGGGGGTCGATGGTCAGGGCCCATTGTTCAAAGGCTTGTGCGTTGGTTCCGAAGCCAAAGTTTCGGGCAAGGGTTATGAAGAACACGCGTTCCCAGTCGCCATCGGTGAGGCTGAGGTAACGCTGAATGCGCTGTGTTTTTTCTTCGAGTCGTTCAACGGTGAGGCGGTTCATCCAGGCATGTACATGAAGGGGCTCAAGGTGTGGAACGATGCGATAACAGGGGGGATAGGTTTCTTCGTTGGTGAGTTCGTGATAATTGTTCAAAATGTGTTCGGGCACTTTCACGCTGACCTGCGGCAATGTTTTTCCGTCGGCGGTTTGCACTTCGCGGTCTATTTGTCCGACGACGTGGAGTATCACGTTGTTGTAGGCGGCATCGGTTTCGTGGTGATGCCGGTACCAGTCGGAGGCGCGTTCGTGTATTTCGACATTGCCTGCCCATATCACTCCTTCGATGCGTAGTTTGGCGTTGAAGAAGTCGGGTCCTGATTGCTGCATATTGTGTACACCGGGGTCGATAACTTCAATAAGCTGTCCGGTTTGCGTGCAAAGTGTTTCGGGCGGATACAGGCGATGTTGCCAAACGTAATGTAGCAAATATTCCATGGTATTTGTCTTAAAGGTGATGTACTCCCCTGCCCTGCGCCGTGGTTTGTAGGAGTTGAAATTTTGCCTTGGCTTTTGCGGGCTGGGTAATCCAACAAAGGTATGACTTTTTTATGAGGTGGCAAACGGTGGGGGCTTTATTATTTGATTTATTGTTTTGAGAAAGCTCTTTTTCTTTTTACGCTATCCGGAAGTATGGTGAACTACCTCAGCATACCAAAAAAGAAAACAAGCTTTCTTTTTTGCTCTGCATTCGGTTTGCACTTTGCCAAAGGCGAAGTTAGGCGGCACCTCAGCATACCAAAAAAGAAAACAAGCTTTCTTTTTTGCTCTGCATTCGGTTTGCACTAACTTTGCATCCAAAACAAAACAATAGACGAATGAATACAGTTTTTCATTACGATGTCGTGGTAATCGGTGCCGGACACGCCGGATGCGAAGCAGCACACGCTGCGGCTCGCATGGGGGCAAAAACGTGCCTCATTACCATGGATATGAACAAAATAGCTCAAATGAGCTGTAACCCGGCTATCGGCGGTATTGCGAAAGGACAAATCGTGCGCGAAATTGATGCACTGGGTGGACTCACCGGTGTGGTAACGGATGCTACGGCTATTCAGTTCCGTATGCTCAACCGCTCAAAAGGACCGGCTATGTGGAGCCCGCGTGCGCAGTGTGACCGTATGCGCTTCATTCAGGAATGGCGCAAGCACTTGGAGAATACGGATAATTTGCACATTTGGCAGGACGAGGCTACGGAAATCCTTACCGAACAGGGGGCGGCTTGTGGCGTGCGTACCATCTGGGGCGCAGAACTCCGCGCCAAGGCGGTGGTGGTTACGGCGGGTACTTTTCTGCGCGGCTTGATGCACATTGGGCGTAAGCAGGTGCAGGGGGGCCGTTGCGCGGAACCGGCGGCTAACTTCCTGACGGAGTCGATCAATGCGCTGGGCATCCGTTCCGATCGCATGAAAACGGGTACGCCGGTGCGCATCGACAAACGGTCGGTGCATTTGGAGGAAATGGAGGAGCAACCGGGCGAAACGGACTTCCACCGTTTTTCGTTCATCTCGCCCTTGCGTCCTCTACCCCAACTTCCGTGCTGGACGTGCGAAACGAATGCCGAGGTTCACGAAATGCTGCGTAGCGGTTTGGCCGACTCGCCGCTTTACAACGGACAGATTCAGAGCATCGGCCCGCGCTATTGTCCGAGCATCGAAACGAAAATCGTAACGTTCCCCGACCGCGACAGCCATCCGCTGTTTTTGGAACCCGAAGGTTTGGACACGAACGAACTTTACCTGAACGGTTTTTCGTCGAGTTTACCGATGGATGTGCAAATCGAAGCATTGAAGCGCATTCCTTGTTTCCGCGATGTCACGGTGTTCCGTCCGGGCTACGCTATTGAATACGACTTTTTCGACCCTACGCAACTGCACCACTCGCTCGAATCGAAACGGGTGCCGGGTCTTTTCTTTGCCGGACAGGTCAATGGTACCACGGGCTACGAGGAAGCGGCGGGCCAGGGTTTGGTTGCGGGTGTGAATGCAGCTTTGATGGCTGGCGGCGGCACCGACCGTTTTACGCTGCAACGCGACGAGGCTTACATTGGCGTACTCATCGACGATTTGGTGACGAAGGGTGTCGACGAACCTTACCGCATGTTTACGTCGCGTGCCGAATACCGCATTCTGCTTCGTCAGGACAATGCCGACATTCGCCTGACGCCCTACGCTGAACAATTTGGTTTGGCTTCGGCCGAGCGTTTGGAGCGTTTCCATGCCAAGCGCGATAAAATCGGCGAAATCATCGACTTTTGCAAAACGTTTCCCATCAAGGCGCCGCGCATCAATCCGTTCCTGGAGCGTTTGGGCACAACGCCGCTTCATGGTGGTTGCAAGTTGTTCGATTTGATTAACCGTCCGCAAATCACGCTTCAGAATCTGTCGGACGAAATCAAGGCTTTCAGCGAGTTTCTCAACGGCATTTCAGTAGATAAAGCCGAAACCATCGAGGCGGCCGAAATTGAAATGAAGTATCACGGTTACATTGCTCGCGAACGGGCTTTGGCCGACAAGATGCAGCGTTTGGAAAACATCAAGATTGGCGGCTTGTTCAACTACGATGAAATCACGCAACTCAGCACCGAAGCGCGTCAGAAGCTTTCGGCTATCCGTCCCGAAACGTTGGCGCAGGCGAGCCGCATTCCGGGGGTTTCGCCCAGCGACATCAGCGTGCTGTTGGTGATGATGGGGCGTTAAAGTATTACTTGAACCAAACGTACCCAATATGCCTTACCGTGATTCGGCGGGCAACGAAACGTAAAACGGGCGAAACAAACGATTAAATGGCGTTTTTTGTTCGTGTTTCACGTGAAACAAACCACCCTTAAACTCCTAAATATCAGCGATTATATGAATACAAAACTGTTGTTAGACAACTTGAGAAACATTCCCGACTTTCCCAAACCGGGTATCCACTTTAAGGACGTGAGCACACTCTTCAAAAATCCGGAGTGTATTCACGAAATGCTCAACGAGCTGGTGCGCCTTTATCAGGACAAGGGCATCACCAAAGTGGTGGGCATCGAAAGCCGGGGATTCGTAATGGGGGCTATGCTGGCCGAAAAACTGAATGCAGGATTTGTCATGGCGCGCAAACCGGGCAAGCTGCCGGCCGAAACGCGCAAGGCTACTTACCTGAAAGAATATGGCTACGACACCATCGAAATTCACACCGATGCCATCAACGAAAACGACGTGGTGCTCATTCACGACGACTTGCTTGCCACAGGTGGATCCATGCAGGCGGCTTACGATTTGGTGCAACATTTCGGACCGAAAAAAACGTACATCAACTTCCTCATCGAACTGCAGATGGAGGGACTCGAAGGACGCAAATTCCTGGGCAAGGATCACGACATAACTACCCTGCTCACCATCACTGAATAGCCCTTCAGCGCATAGCCCGAAAAGTTTCGGCAATGCACTACGCAACGATTCGAGGCTTTCGGGCAATGGCTGCGGACTCCTATTCCGATGGCCAAAACGCTCACTTTTGTGTGTCAAAAAAAAGCCGGAACGCGCAATGGTTCCGGCTTTTTTTTGGAACTTTGAAGCTATCTAAATGTATGCTGAAAGTATTTTAGGCAGCTTTTAAAATTCTTTTTTCTTCAAACAATCGGGATGCTTTGCGATTTCTCAAAAGGCGCAATACGCAAATACCACTCCATTCTATGATGCACAACAAAGAGGAAATTGAAACCTACCTGAAAGGCATTGTGCTGAACCTGCCCGAAACACCGGGATGCTACCAGTATCTCGATGAAAACGGAAAAGTAATTTATGTGGGTAAGGCCAAAAACCTGAAACGACGCGTCAGTTCGTACTTCAACAAAGAACAGCAAACGCGCAAAACCAAGCTGCTCGTGACGCACATTCGCGACATTCGCTACGTGGTGGTGAAAACGGAAGAAGACGCGCTGCTGCTCGAAAACAACCTGATTAAACGCTACAAACCGCACTACAACGTGCTGCTGAAGGACGATAAAACCTATCCGTCGATTGCCATTACCAACGAGTACTTGCCGCGTATTTTTAAAACGCGCAACCGCACCGCCAAGGGGGCTACGTACTTTGGTCCCTACAGCCATGTGCCCACCATGTATGCCTTGCTCGACCTATGCCAGCAGCTTTACCAACCGCGTCCCTGCCACACCATCATGACGCAGGAGGGGGTGGAATCGGGCAAATACAAAGTGTGTTTGGACTACCACATTCACCGCTGCAAAGCTCCCTGCACGGGTCGGCAGAGCCGCGAGGACTATTTGGCGGCCATTGCCGCATGTCGCGAAATTCTGAAGGGAAACACAGCCGAAGTGGCGCAGAAAATGCGCGAACAGATGATGCAACTGGCCGAAGAATTACGCTTTGAGGAGGCGCAGGAGGTGAAGCAACGCTACGAACTCATCGAGAATTTCCGCGCCAAAAGCGAGGTGGTGTCGGCCGTGCTGCACAACATCGACGTGTTCAACATCGAAACCGACGAGAAACTGGCTTTCATCAACTATCTGCACGTAAAGAATGGCTGCATTAACCAAGCCTTTACCTTTGAGTACAAAAAGCGGCTCGATGAATCGGACGAGGAATTGCTTACCCTGGGCATCATTGAAATGCGCAACCGCTACGGCAGCACCTCGCGCGAAATTGTGGTGCCGTTTCACGTCGACATTCCCGATGAAATGGCCGAACAAACCATTCCGCTGAGGGGCGACAAGAAGAAGCTTCTCGACCTTTCGAAACTGAACGTGAAGCAGTACAAGTTCGACCGTCTGAAGCAGGCTGAAAAGCTCAACCCGGAGCAAAAAACCACACGCCTCATGACGGAAATCAAGAACGACCTGGGCTTGCCGCGACTGCCGATTCACATCGAACTGTTCGACAACTCGAACATCAGCGGCGAGGATGCCGTGGCGGCCTGCGTGGTGTTCGAAAGGCTGAAACCGTGTAAAAAGGAATATCGGAAATACAACATCAAAACCGTGGTGGGGCCCGATGACTACGCCTCGATGAAGGAAGTGGTAATGCGTCGGTATTCGCGGCTGAAGGAGGAGGGGGCTGCCCTGCCCGACCTCATCATTGCCGACGGTGGACGCGGACAAATGGAAATGATTCGCCAGGTGGTCGAGGACGAACTGGGGCTGCACATTCCCATTGCCGGACTGGCCAAGGACGACCGTCACCGCACGCGCGAAATGCTCTACGGATTTCCGCCTGCTACCATCGGCATCAAACCCGACAGCCAGCTGTTTCGCACCCTCACGCAAATGCAGGACGAGGTGCACCGCTTTGCCATACGTTTTCATCGCGACAAGCGGTCGAAACGGCAAACGCAGTCGGAGCTCGACGCCGTGCAGGGCATTGGGCCTACCACCAAGACGCTGCTGCTGAAGGAGCTGAAAAGCGTGAAACGCATTAAAGAGGCCGACCTTGCTGCCTTGCAAAAACTGCTCGGCCCTGTACGGGGCGAAAAAATATACCGCAACTTACACCCCGATGCCGAATAATATTGTAATTTTGTCGTACTTAGAAATCGCTTAACTCCTACGCGGTGCCTCGTTTCTGACACCGAAAGGCACGTGGCGATGAATCAGATTATACACACACTTTTTCATGAGAGCAGTAATTCAACGCGTAAAACACGCCTCGGTGAGCATCGGTGGCACAACGAAATCGGCCATCGGACCGGGATTTTTAATACTTTTGGGCATTGAAAATGCCGATACGCAAGAGGATGCCGACTGGCTGTGCCGCAAAATCAGCGGATTGCGTGTGTTCGACGATGCCGAAGGCGTGATGAACCGCAGCATTACCGATGCGGGCGGCGAGGCTTTGGTGGTAAGTCAGTTCACCCTCATGGCTTCATATAAAAAAGGCAACCGTCCCTCGTACATCCGCGCTGCCGGACACGAGGTGGCCATTCCCCTCTACGAATACTTTTGCCGCGCCCTGGGCGAAGCCGTGGGCAAGCCGGTGCAAACGGGCGAATTTGGCGCAGATATGCAGGTGAGCCTGCTCAACGACGGCCCGGTAACCATTTGCATGGACACAAAAAACAAGGAGTAACGCCCCCTTTGCGGACACTGCTCCCCAACATTCAACATTCAATACATTATGGCCAACCCCATGACCTTAGACGAGGCGCAGCAGCGCGTCGACCAATGGATACGCACCTACGGGGTGCGCTACTTCAGCGAACTGACCAACATGGCCTGCCTCACCGAAGAAGTGGGCGAATTGGCGCGCGTTATGGCGCGGAAATATGGCGACCAATCGTTCAAAAAGGGCGAAACCACCGACCCTTCGGAGGAAATGGCCGATGTGCTGTGGGTGCTCATTTGCCTGGCGAACCAAACGGGTGTGAACCTGACGGAGGCGCTGCAAAAGAGTTTTGAAAAGAAAACCCGACGCGACGCAACACGCCACCTCGACAACCCAAAACTGAAAGGCTGACACCACTTGCCGCCCAAGCAAAAACGGCCTTATTCACCACCTTACTCAAACACTAACAAACCTCAGCGTGCCGCTGTAAAGCCCTGCTCTGCCCCTTGGGCGGAACTGCTGCGCAATGGCACCTTATTAAAACAAAACACTATGTCAGACAATCACTGCAACTGCCACGAACATCACGACGAGGCATCACAAAAAAGCATTTACGACCAGGCTTTTGAAAAGTTCAACCTGCAACTGAGCGATGAAAAGGTGAGCGAAGCCGTTCATCGCCTGGTAGCCGAAAACAAGGAAAAATACAACACGCCCGAGGTGAAACGCCAACTGCTCAGCACCGTGGAACTGACCACGCTGAAGGTGACCGACTCGGCCGAAAGTGTACTGAAATTTACGGAAAACGTGAACCGTTTTGCCGACGAACACCCCGAACTGCCCCACTTGGCAACCATTTGCGTATATCCGAACTTTGCCAAGGTGGTGAGCCAGACGCTCGAGGTAGACGGTGTCGAAGTGGCCTGCGTGAGCGGCGGTTTCCCTTCGTCGCAGACGTTTATCGAAATCAAAACTACCGAAACGGCGTTGGCCATTCACGATGGTGCCACCGAAATTGACTGCGTGCTGAGCGTGGGTGCCTTCCTGAGTGGCGACTACGAAACCTGTGCCGATGAAATCGAAGAAATTAAAGCGGCTACCAACAATCATCCGCTCAAGGTGATTCTGGAAACGGGTGCGCTGCAAACGGCCGAAAACATCAAGAAAGCATCGATTCTGTCGATGTATGCCGGTGCCGACTTTATCAAAACGTCGACGGGCAAGGTGGAACCTGCTGCCACACTCGAAGCTGCTTTCGTGATGTGTACGGCCATCAAGGAGTATCACGAACTCACGGGCAACCTCGTGGGCTTTAAGGCCGCAGGCGGCATTAAAAACGTGGACGAAGCGGTGGAATTCTACACCGTGGTACGCGAAATTCTGGGCGAGGACTTCATCAAGCAGGGCCTCTTCCGCATTGGTACGAGCCGCCTGGCCAACTTGCTCGTGAGCGACATTCTGGGCGAGGACGTTAAACCCTTCTAACCCCCTGCCCCAACAGGTACAATGACCACAAAGCGTCATATCCGGCATTTTCGTCCGGATATGACGCTTTTTTGTGTGTATGAAATAAAAAACGGAGGTGATTCCCCCTCGTATCAAGGGGTAAGGGACTTCGTAAGGGGAATAACAAACAACTTAATAAAGCTAAAAACCCAAAGTTCGCCTTTACCCTCACTGCACCACAAAATAAATGGGCGCGAAACCGACTTTCGCGTTTCTCTGAAAACGCTGATTATCAGCAATTCCAAGATTGTTGAAACTAGCTCGGAACTAATTCAAACTAGCTCGGAACTAATTTCAACTGGCTCGGAACTAATTTCAACTGGCGCGGAACTAATTCCGACAATCGCGGAATAAATTTTGACGATATGCTATGCCGCACTTCATGCTACGGTATGCCGACACTGTTGAAGCATTCGGTTTTTAACGCTCTTTTAGCTTTGATTGACGTGAACTGTTAACCTTTAGCCATTTCCCCCCACCCCCATTCACCACAAACAAAAGAAGCGCATATATAAAAATATATGCGCTTCAAATCAAATTAAAACCGTATGTTAACTTAAAAAACTATGAAAAATTATCCTTCTGTCGTAGTATGCCTGAAGGCCAACCACATTGCCGCCGCCTACAATTCGCGGTTCACCACATAGTCAATATAGCCCTTTAAGGCCGTTTTCACCGCCTCGTTGTGCCAATGCTTGTTGAGCAGTTCGATGGCTTCGGCATGCAGTTCGGCCATACGCTTTTGCGCATAATCAATGCCTCCTGCCTCGATGGTGTAGGCCACTAATTGCTCCATTTCATCGCGCGTGGCCGAGCCATTCTTCACCTTTTTGGCCCATTCCATCGCCTGCGCATTGTTTGTTTGCGTCACGGCATAAATGGCCGGCAAGGTAAGTTTGCCCTCGTTCATGTCGTTATAGGTGGGTTTGCCAATGTCGGCATTGGGGAAATAATCGAAGATGTCGTCGCGAATTTGGAAACACGTACCGATGATTTCGCCAAAACGGCGTGCATTGGCCACTTGTTCGCTGCTGGCATCCACCGACAGGGCACCGAGTTCGGCACAGGCAGCAAAGAGCGAAGCCGTTTTGTGCTGAATGATGTGAAAGTAAATTTCTTCGGAAATAGCCTCGCCGCGTGCGTGGGCCAACTGGTCGATTTCGCCCTTCGAGAGCGTGGCACCCAGCCGGGCAATAATTTCGACCATGCGGTGATCGGAGGTAAGTGCCGAATGAAGCAGACACACCGAAAGGAGGTAATCGCCCACCAACACAGCCACTTTATTGTCGTAAACGGCATTGACCGAACGCTGCCCGCGACGCTCAGCACTGTCGTCGACTACATCGTCGTGAACGAGCGAAGCTGTGTGAAGCAGTTCGAGCGACACGGCTGAATAAAGTGCCTTCTGCCCTACCCGGCCAAACTCCTTGGCCATGAGCAACACCAAAAGCGGACGCATCATTTTGCCCGAACGACGGCCTACGTAGGCCAATGCCTGACCTAAATATACGTCGTCGGTGGCAAGAGCCGCCTGAAAAAGTGCTTGATATTCTGCCATTTCCGTGGCTACGGGCTGGCGCAAAACGGATAATGTGTCCATATTCAACATTGATGTGGTGCTGCTAAATGCAGACTGCGTGCGAACAATAAAAAAGGGGAGACGATAGGCTCCGAAAAAAAAGAAAATAGTTTACAAATCGGGCAAAATGCAACCGAAAGGCAGCATTCGCTTTATAGCACACAAAATTACGAATAAATCGGCGAGAATAGGCAATTATTGTGTAATTTTGTGTGGAAGTAGGCATTCAAAAGCCATTTAAGGGCGAAAAATCCCCCTCAGATGGCTATGCGTTGAAGCATGGCCTGCTTTTTGGGCCCACTTTGTGCAAAGTGCGCTGCACTGCGAAGCGGCCTTTCATTTCCTAAAATCATTGAAGTTTTATGCAAACCCTCTATCTGCTCGACGCCTACGCGCTGATTTACCGCGCTTACTATGCCCTGCTCCGTTCGCCCCGCATCAACTCGAAGGGGCAAAACACTTCGGCGGCCTACGGATTTGTCAATACGCTCGACGACGTGATTCGCACCGAAAAGCCCGATTTCATCGGCATTGCCTTCGACCCTAAGGGGGGCACTTTCCGCCACGAGGCTTACCCCGAATACAAGGCTCAACGCGAGGCCACGCCCGAGGACATACGGTGGGCAGTGCCCGTGATTAAGGACATCATCAGAGCATACCGCATTCCCATACTTGAAGTGCCGGGCTTCGAGGCCGACGACGTCATCGGTACGCTGGCACTGAAAGCGGCCGAACAAGGAATCGAGGTGCACATGGTGACACCCGACAAGGACTATGCGCAGCTGGTGCGTCCGGGCGTGTTCATGCGCCGGCCGGGACATGGCGCAGCGGGCATGGAGAAACTGGGCACAGCCGAGGTGTGCGAAAAATACGGCATCGAACATACAGAACAGGTTATCGACCTGCTCGGACTCATGGGCGACACGGCCGACAACGTGCCGGGCTGTCCGGGAGTGGGCGAAAAAACGGCTGCCAAACTCATTGCACAGTTTGGCAGCATCGACCAAATGCTGCTGCGCACCAACGAACTGAAAGGGGCGCTGAAGAAAAAGGTGGAGGAAAATGTGGAACAAATAAAATTCTCGAAATTCCTGGTCACCATCAAAACCGATGTGCCCATCGACCTGAACCTCGACGATTTGAAATGCGCAGAACCCGATCAGGAAAAATTGCGCGAAATTTACGAAACCCTGGAATTTCGCAGCTTCATCCGCAAAATGGATACGACACAGACCGATGCGTCAAATTCTGTTAACGACCTGGGTCCGCTCTTTGGCCAATTTACGGACGACTTGCAAAGCGGTGTGAAAGAAACGGCTCACAAAAAGCTGAACGACGTGGCTCACTGCTACAAATTCATTGATAATGAAGCAGATGCACAAAAACTTTGTGACGAAATATTGACATTTACCACCGTAAGCTTTGACACCGAAACCACTTCGGTCGATGCCATTGCAGCTCAACTGGTGGGACTCAGCTTTGCCGTCGAGGGGGGAAAGGCATGGTACGTGGCTGTTCCGCGTGAAACAGAGGCGGCCCGCCGCATGGTACACATTTTCCGCCCCTTCTACGAAAGCGACACCATCTTGAAGGTGGGGCAAAACATCAAGTACGACCTCACGGTGCTGGCCAACTATGGCATCGACTTGCATTTCCCCATGTTCGACACCATGCTGGCGCATTACTTGGTGCAACCCGAACTGCGACACGGCATGGACTACCTGGCCGAGGTGTACTTGAACTATCAGACCATTCACATCGAAGAACTCATCGGGCCCAAAGGACGCGGACAAAAAAACATGGCCGACCTTCCGCCGCGCGACATCTGCGACTATGCCTGCGAGGATGCCGACGTGACGCTGCAACTCATGGCTCCGCTAAAAAAGGAAATGGAGGATAACGGTCTGACCCGGGTGTTTGAACAAATTGAAATGCCCCTGATGCCTGTGCTGGCGCGCATGGAACGCAACGGGGTGCGACTCGATACGGAACAACTGGCCGAAACGGGACGCAACTTCAACGAACGACTGGCCGAAATCGAAAAGGAGGTGTATGCACTGGCCGGACACGAATTTCTCATTACTTCGCCCCGACAGGTGGGCGAGGTGCTGTTCGATGAGCTGAAACTGAACGAAAAGGCCAAGAAAACTAAAAGCGGACAATACTCGACGGGCGAGGAGGTGCTTGAGGCACTGCGCACGAAGCATCCCATCGTGGGCAAAATATTGGCGCACCGCGCTCTGAAAAAGCTCATCAGCACGTATGTCGATGCGTTGCCCAAACTGATTAACCCGAAAACGGGACGCATTCACACATCGTTCAACCAGGCGGTGACGGCTACGGGCCGCCTTTCGTCGTCGAACCCGAACTTACAGAACATTCCGGTGCGTGGCGAAGATGGTCGCGAAATCCGCAAGGCTTTTGTGCCCGAGGAGGGCTGTGTGTTCTTCTCGGCCGACTATTCGCAAATCGAACTGCGCATCATGGCGCACCTGAGTGAGGACGAGCACTTGGTGCAGGACTTCCGCGAGGGTCGCGACATTCATGCGGCTACGGCGGCGCGTGTGTTTCACAAACCGATTGACGAGGTGACGCGCGACGAACGCCGCAAAGCCAAAACGGCCAACTTCGGCATCATCTACGGCATTTCGGCCTTTGGCCTGGCGGAGCGTATGGAGGTGAGCCGCGCAGAAGCAAAGGAACTGATTACCAACTACTTCAGCACTTACCCCAAGGTGAAGGAGTACATGGAGCAGCGTGTGAACGTGGCGCGCGAAAAGGGCTACATTGTCACCGAATTTGGCCGTCGGCGTTACCTTCCCGACCTTGCTTCGAAGAATGCTGTGGTGCGTGGTTACGCTGAGCGCAATGCGGTGAATGCGCCCATTCAGGGCACTGCTGCCGACATCATCAAGGTGGCCATGATTCGCATCGACCACCGCTTCACGGCCGAAGGCATCCGTGCCAAAATGATTCTTCAGGTACACGACGAATTGAACTTCTCGGTGCCGACCGACGAACTCGACCGCGTGCAGCGCATCGTCATCGAGGAAATGGAAAGTGCCTTCACCATGCGTGTTCCCCTCATCGCCGACTGCGGCACGGGCAACAACTGGCTCGAGGCGCACTAAACCGCGAAACAGGTGTGGCGC